>Ga0255039_10000075_pt1 | contig 31253 bp, 29 predicted proteins | sample BC1_12_1_MG_FD_181713 | JGI IMG/M metagenome (GOLD analysis project Ga0255039, IMG submission 181713) | Seawater microbial communities from Strait of Georgia, British Columbia, Canada - BC1_12_1 | ecosystem: Environmental > Aquatic > Marine > Strait | place: Canada: British Columbia | collected... | reverse complement strand
TATAAAATGATTGACATTTACTAAATATTAATTATATAATATTGATAAATATTATTCTGGGATTGTAGTTCAATTGGTTAGAGCACCGCCCTGTCACGGCGGAAGTTGCGAGTTCGAGTCTCGTCAGTCCCGTTTTTTTAATTAATTAATTTAATATTTAATAATAATAATATTATTATTATTATTAAATATTAACTATTCACCCTGAATTTTTAACAATGCAAAACCTAAAGAAAGACCAAGCAATGTCATAAAAAAGCAGGTAACTGCTGCACTAACAATTTCTGCGTTAGCGTATGGAAAAATTTTCAAAACTAATGCCATAATGTTTATATTTTTTAATTTTTACAAAATTTCAATATCTAAAAACCGTTTCTAGCCCAAACAACTAAAGCTAATGAAAATGTAAACATTGTCATTAAACCTGCCCAACCTAAACTTATAATATTCATACGTATTGAAAAATTAATTTGAATTTTTATAATTTAAAAGGAATTTGAGCCCTTTTAAATTATTTTTGTATTATATTTAGACAATACCACTTGCCCAATCTACATCTACATTTTCGATGATTAAAGATGAATTATAGATTTGTAAAATAATTAATAAAAATACTAAGAATGCCACCATTACTACACCCATAATTGGCGTTGTACCCCAACCTGGAGCAACTTTACCATATTCAGCATTTAATGGGCGTAAAATTTCACCTAATCTTGTTCTTAATGCCATAAAACTATTTTATGTTTTTAATAAATTTTTAATAAATTAATTTTTGTGTGACATGTTATATAATACTAAAATGTTAATTTAGATAATTATATAACATGGAAACAGCAACTATTATTGTGATTTTTGTATCAAGTTTACTTTTAGGTATTACAACATATTCTATTTATACTGCTTTTGGACCAGCTTCAAAAAATTTACGCGATCCATTTGAAGAACATGAAGATTAGAAGAATAAAACCACAAGAGTGGTTTTATTTTCTGATAATTCTAGGTGTTTCTCGGAAGAACACTGCAAAGAAAATTACCATTAGCGTCCCGATCAGTAAAAATGTATAAACTAAAGCTTCCATTGTTTAATTCTGTTTAATTTTTAATATATTAAAAAACAAAGGGTATGAATTATACAGCACCTTGTTTTTTGGTAGATTTATCACCAAGCTTTTGGAATGCACCGAATTCTACTTGTTCTGTAACTTCAGCACCAATACCAGTGAATACATCACGGAAAATAGTTCGACCGCCATGCCATAAATGACCGAAGAAGAATAGTAAAGCAAAGTTAGCATGACCAAAAGTATACCAACCACGCGGACTACTCCGGAATACACCATCAGACTCTAAACTTGTTCTATCAAATTCAAAGACTTCTCCTAATTGTGCTTTACGAGCAAATTTCTTAACGGTTGGTGCATCTTTAAATGTTTGACCATTTAATTTACCACCATAAAAATCAACAGTAACACCAACTTGTTCAATACTATACTTAGATTCAGCACGACGGAATGGAATATCCGCTCGGATAATCCCATCTTTATCAACTAAAATTACTGGGAATGTTTCAAAGAAGGCAGGCATTCTTCGTACTGTTAATTCACGCCCTTCCTTATCGCGGAAAATTGGATGACCTAACCAAGCTTCGGCAATTCCATCTCCTTTATTCATTGGACCAGCTCGGAATAAACCACCTTTCGCTGGATTATTTCCTATGTAGTCATAAAATGCTAATTTGTCTGGAATACGTGACCAAGCTTGACTTTCGGATAACCCTTCACTAATAGAAGCTTCCACTTGGCGTTCAATTTCTTGTTGGAAGTAACCACTATCCCATTGATAACGAGTAGGGCCAAATAGCTCAATAGGAGTTGCTGCTGCTCCATACCACATAGTACCTGAAGTAACAAAAGCTGCAAAGAATACAGCGGAAATACTACTTGATAATACTGTTTCAATATTTCCCATTCGTAACGCTCGATATAACCGTTGTGGCGGACGAACAGTTAGATGGAAAATACCTGCAAAAATACCAAAAATACCTGCCGCAATATGATGTGCTGCAATACCACCTGGATTAAAAGGATTAAAGCCATCTGCACCCCATTCAGGTGCAACAGGTTGAACTTTGCCAGTAATACCATAAGCATCAGATACCCAAATACCAGGTCCAAACAGTCCTGTTACATGGAATGCACCAAAACCAAAACATAGTAAACCTGATAAGAATAAATGAATACCAAAAATCTTTGGTAAATCTAACGCTGGTTCTCCTGTTCTTGGATCCCGGAATAATTCTAAATCCCAGTAAACCCAATGCCAAATAGCAGCTAAAAAACACATTCCTGATAATATAATATGTGATAAAGCTACACCTTCAAAACTCCAAATACCTGGATTTGAAACACTTTCACCTGTTATGCTCCAACCACCCCAAGAATCAGTGATTCCTAGACGAGTCATAAATGGCATAACGAACATTCCTTGCCGCCACATTGGGTTTAATACTGGATCTGATGGATCAAATACTGCAAGTTCATATAATGCCATTGAACCTGCCCAACCTGCTACGAGCGCTGTATGCATTAAATGTACTGCAATTAATCTTCCAGGATCATTTAAAACAACAGTATGAACACGATACCATGGTAATGCCATAGTGATTCATTCCTTAATATAAATAATGGTTTTTGACTTTCTTACAACTAAACTATCAAAATAGTTAGCTACAATACTATTATAAGTGAAGATAATAAAAATTATTTAATTTAATTAATTTTTATCTTAGATATTCGTAAGATAAAAATTAAATTAATTTTCGTCAAATAATTTGACGGAATGCTTTATTTATTAACCTAAACCTTTGAGAAATGCCTCTTTAGATTCAGTAATAGCCTCTTTTAATGAAGCTTCTGCATCTTCGGTAAATTGGTTAGTTGTTCGTATAATTTCGAGATATGATTTTTGAGACGTTTGTAAATATTTTAATAAACTAGCACAATATTTTTTAACATCACCTACTGGCAATTCATCCAAAAATCCATTGATGCCCGTATAAATTAATGCTACTTGTTCTCCAACTGATAATGGAGAATTTTGTGGTTGTTTTAAAACTTCTCGTAATCGTGTACCACGAGCCAACTGTTTCTGCGTTGCTTCGTCTAAGTCAGAGGCAAATTGAGAAAACGCTTCTAATTCTGCGAATTGGGCTAACTCTAATTTTAATTTACCCGCAACTGTTTTCATGGCTTTTGTTTGTGCTGCTGAACCTACACGTGATACTGAAATACCTACATTAATAGCTGGACGAATTCCCGAATTAAATAAATCATTCGATAAGAAAATCTGTCCGTCTGTAATTGAAATTACATTTGTAGGAATATATGCAGAAACATCACTTGCTTGTGTCTCAATAATTGGTAACGCAGTCATACTACCACCACCAAGTTCATCACTAAGTTTAGCTGCTCGTTCTAATAACCGTGAATGTAAATAAAATACATCACCTGGATATGCTTCACGTCCTGGTGGACGACGAAGTAATAAAGACATCTGACGATAAGCCATGGCTTGTTTCGTTAAATCGTCATAAATTACTAAGGTTGCTTTACCTTTATACATAAAGTATTCTGCTAAAGCAGCACCAGCATATGGCGCAATATATTGTAATGTTGCAGGATCATTTGCACTGGCACAAACAACAATCGTATATGCCATTGCATTTTTCTCTTCTAGCACATTTACAACTTGTGCAACAGTAGAAGCTTTTTGCCCAATCCCTACATAAACACAAACAACATCTTCTGTTTGTTGATTAATGATAGTATCAACAGCAATTGATGTTTTTCCTGTTTGACGGTCACCAATAATTAACTCACGTTGACCTCGTCCAATTGGAATCATCGCATCGATAGATGTAATACCGGTTTGTAAAGGTTCACAAACTGATTTACGACTAATAATACCAGGTGCCATTGATTCTAATAATCTTGAATCTGAACTGTTAATATCTCCTTTTCCATCAATTGGAGCTGCTAATGGATTAACAACACGACCTAAAAATGCATCACCTACTGGAATTTGAGCAATTTGACCGGTAGCTTTAACTGTTCCACCCTCTAAAATTTGCCGACCACTACCCATTAATACTACACCAACATTATCATTTTCTAAGTTAAGTGCAATACCAATTGTTTTGTCTTCAAATTCTAGAAGTTCACCACTCATAACCTGATCAAGACCATAAACACGAGCGATACCATCACCTACTTGTAAAACAGTACCAATATTATCTACTTTAACATCTTGATCATACTTTTCAATTTGTTGGCGGATAATACTACTAATTTCGTCTGGACGAATATTTATCATTGTATTATTTTTAAGATAAAAAGTTAATAAAAGATTTTAATTGTTTTTAGATTTCTAAAACACTATCTAAATGTTTTGCTAATTCTTGTAATTGGTTCTTAATAGTGAAATCAATTACTTTTGAATCTGTTTTAATTAAAAAACCACCAATAAGATTTGGATCAACCGTAATAGCCAATCGAATTTCTCTTGCTTTTGTTATTTCTTTTAATTTTTTAATTAATGTATTTTTTTGTCTATTTGTAAATGCGAAAGCACTTGAAACTTCAATCATTTTAATCGAAGCTAAATTATAAACTAAGTCTAAGTAACTTGTTATAATCGCTTGTACTAGATTGATTCGATTTCGATTTACTAAAACAATCAAAAATTTAAATGTTTCTTGGTTAAGTTGAGATTTTAATGTTTTAGTTAAAATTTCTCGTTTCGCCTCTTGACTAATAAGAGGATTATTTAAATATTGCAATAAATTTGGTGTTTTATTTAAAAAAACCTCTAAATTTTGAAAATCTGCAGTAACTTGATGCATGATATTCTGGTCATTGGAAAAGTCATATAAGGCACGTGCATAAGGAGCTGCAATTTTTAGTGCTAATGGGTTTGTACTCATAACAATTCTCCTTCTAATTTATTAATGGTTTCATTAATTAACGCTTCAGCTTGTTTTTTCGGTCCAAATGTTTGTTGGGCTCTTGCTGCTGTACGTTTTAATACTAAAAGGATTATTTGTTGTTTAACTTCTAAAAATATTTGCTGTTCTTTTGTACGGAAAGTTGCCAATGCCCGACTAAAGCGAGTTGCTAAATCTTTTTTTGATTGATCAGCGTCAGCTTCAAGTAAAACTTTTTTAGCAGCAATCGTTTCATTTTTTATTTCATCAATAATAACGTGAGCTTGCGTTAATTGTTTTTGGGCTTCAGTTAAACGTCGATTTGCTTCGTTTAACCTTTCTTCAGCATCTTGAACGCCTCGTATAATTTCTTTTTGACGTTTTTCCAATATAGAACCTAAAAAATCACGACCTACATAAATTAGAATAACAACTAAAGTAATAATATTAAGTACTCCAGTTTCTAGAATATCTAGGTTTAAACTAATACCTTCTTTTTGGGCAAGTAATGTAAAAATTTGATCAAAATTTTCCATGTTTTATAGCTTTTATGTAAACTTTTCACTTATAAAAAGGAAAATTACGTCTAACAAAAAATTTAGATTGATAATTTTGTTTCGATTTCAACACACAATGATTGAACGATACTATCTAAACTACTCAGAGCTATTTCTTTTTTATTAAGTAAATCTCTTGTAATCGTATCTAATAAATTATCAATATATTTCTGAGAAATATTTAATTCAATTTCTAAAATTTCTTTATGAATTTTTTGTGAGTTTGTAATTTCTAATTGTGCTTCTTTGCGGACGCCAGTCAATTCTTGTTCATATTGAGCAGTCAGTTCGTTTGCTTTTGCTAAAACTTCTGAAGCTTTAGCAAGATTGTTGAGAATGAAATCGTTACGTTCTGCAATAGCAGCCAACAATGGACTGTATAGTAATGCATTCAGAACAAGCATCAATAAAACAAATTGAATAGCTACAAGTGGTAAAGTGGCATCAAAATCAAATAAACCTCCTGGCCCACTTACTTCTGAATTTGAAATTAACATTGAAAAATTAACCATATAAAATTTATATGTTTTACTATAGGATTAAAACTTTCTTAGTAGATATAATTGAGAAGTCTCAATTATATCTCTCTACATTTTATTCATTACAACTGAATTAACTATTAAACGGATTAGCAAATAATAATGCTAATGCTACTACTAGACCATAAATAGTTAATGCTTCCATGAATGCTAAACTTAATAGTAATGTACCACGAATTTTGTTTTCAGCTTCTGGTTGACGAGCAATACCTTCAACTGCTTGACCCGCAGCGTTACCTTGACCAATACCAGGACCAATAGCAGCTAAACCAATTGCTAAACCAGCAGCTATAACAGAAGCAGCAGAGATGATAGAATCCATAATAAATCTTAATTAATAAATATAAATGTAAATGTAATTTTAGAAAAATTTAGTTTAATGAAAAATTACTCAAGAGCTTCCGCAATATATGCAGCAGCTAATGTTGAGAAAATTAAAGCTTGTACTGAACCTGCAAAGATACCTAAAAACATGATTGGTAATGGAATTACCAATGGAACTAATCCAGTCAATACAGTAATCGTTAATTCATCTGCTAGGACATTTCCAAATAGACGAAAACTTAATGATAACGGCTTTGTAAAATCTTCTAGAATATTAATTGGTAGAAGAAGTGGAATTGGTTGAATGTATCGTTTAAAGTAACCTAAACCTTTTTTACTTAAACCCGCATAAAAATATGCAAGTGATGTTAATAATGCTAAAGCTACAGTTGTGTTAATATCATTAGTTGGTGCAGCAAATTCCCCTTCAGGCAATTCAATTAATTTCCATGGAATAACGGCACCAGCCCAATTACATCCAAAAATAAATAAGAATAATGTACCAACAAATGGTAACCATTCTCTGTAAAAACTTTCACCTAGCTGATTTCTAGCGATTTCCGTAACAAAATCAAGAACACATTCCATGAAGTTTTGCCACCCACGTGGAATTTGTTCTACATTACGTGAACCTAAGAAAGAAAAAGTTAATAAAATAGCACATACAAACCAAATTACAACTAAAACTTGTCCGTGAACTAAGAAACCTGCAATATTCCAGTAAAAGTGTTTTCCTACTTCTGCTTCCGCTAATAGTGTAAACGTACTTGAATAAAAATTATCTGGGTACATATAATTTAACTAATTTAATAGATTACCCAATATTAAAAAATATACAGGAACACTATTTAGTATAACTTGTTTTACTTTGTATTAGGTTTATTTTTATATATAAGCTCTATTTAAAAAAATTAATCCTTCTTTTTCAGCCATTCATAACCTTTTTGTTCTAATTCTTTGGCTAATTCTGCAGTGCCAGTTTTTACAATTTTTCCATCTTGCATAACATGAATATAATCTGGTTTTACATAATCTAATAACCGTTGATAATGAGTTATCAAAATAATTGCTTTATCTGGGGTCATAAAGGTATTGATACCTTGAGAAATTATTTTTAAAGCATCAATATCTAAACCTGAATCAGTTTCATCTAAAATTGACAGTTCCGGATCTAAAAGAGCCATCTGTAAGATTTCATTTCGTTTTTTTTCACCCCCAGAAAACCCTTCGTTTACATTTCTACTTAGAAAAGCGGGTGCCATATTAATAATTTGTAATTTTTTATTTATTAAACTAAAAAACTCAATTGGATCAATTTCATCTTTATTTTGTGATTTCAATTTTGAGTTATAGGCAAGACGTAAAAAATCTTCATTGCTAACACCTGGAATTTCAATTGGATATTGAAATGCTAAAAATATACCTAAATGAGAACGATCTTCAGGTTCTAATTCAAGAATACTTTTTCCATTAAAAAGAATATCACCATTCAAAACCTTATAAGCTGGATGACCTGCAACAACTTTTGAAAAAGTACTCTTTCCAGAACCATTGGGGCCCATTATAGCGTGGATTTCTCCTTTATTAATTGTTAAATCTAGATTTTTTAGAATTTCTATATTATCTATACATGCTCTTAAATTTTTTATTTCTAAAATTGGAGTTTCTGAATTCATTAACCAACACTTCCTTCTAATTTTAAACTTAATAAACGATCTGCTTCCTCTGCAAATTCTAAAGGTAATTCCGTAAAAACTTCTCTACAAAAACCACTAATCATTAATTCAATTGCTTTTTCTAAAGAAATTCCACGTTGTAAAAAATAGAAAATTTGTTCTTCACCAATTTTCGATGTAGAAGCTTCATGTTCAATTTTTGTTGCTGAATTTTGAACAGAAATTAACGGAAACGTATTAGCATTTGATAAGTTTCCAATAAGTAAAGAATCACATTGTGAATAATTACGTGCACCAATAGCTTTATTATTTATATTAACAAAACCGCGATAACTATTTTTTGATTTTCCAGTTGAAATTCCTTTTGAAACAATCCGACTACGTGTATTTTTACCGATATGAATCATTTTACTGCCTGTATCTGCTTGTTGATAATTATTTGTAAGTGCAACTGAATAAAACTCACCTTGAGAATTATCACCAGCTAAAATACACCCAGGATATTTCCAAGTTATTGCGGATCCAGTTTCAACTTGTGTCCAAGATATTTTTGAGTTTATCCCAATACATAACCCACGTTTTGTAACAAAGTTATAAATTCCACCTTTTCCTTTATTATCACCAGAATACCAATTTTGAACTGTAGAATATTTTATATCTGCATTATCCAAGGCTACAAGTTCAACAACAGCCGCATGAAGTTGATTATTATCATATTGCGGAGCAGTACATCCTTCTAAATAACTAACTTGACTGTTTTCTTCAGCAATAATTAGCGTTCGTTCGAATTGTCCAGACTTTGGTTCATTTATTCGAAAATATGTAGATAATTCTAATGGGCATTTTACACCTTTTGGTATAAAACAAAAAGAACCATCAGTAAAAACTGCCGAATTTAATGCAGAAAAATAATTATCACCAATAGGAACAACTGTTCCCAAATATTTTTCAATTAATTTTGGGTACTGTTGAACAGCTTCTGAAATTGAACAAAAAATAACACCATATTCTGCTAGTTCTTCTTGAAAAGTGGTAGCAATAGAAACACTATCAAAAACTGCATCAACTGCTACATTTGCTAATCTTTTTTGTTCGGTTAACGAAATTCCTAATTTTTCAAACGTGTTTAATAATTCTGGATCTACTTCATCAAGACTTTTTAATTTTTTTTTCTGCTTAGGTGCCGAATAATAAATAATATCTTGATAATCAATTTCAGATAATTTTAATTGTGCCCATTCGGGACATTGCATTTGTTTCCACTTTTTATAGGCTTTCAATCGAAAATTTAATAAAAATTCAGGTTCATTTTTTTTCTGTGAAATTAATCGAACTACTTCTTTATTTAAACCTTTTTCAATTATATCCTTTTCAATATTAGTTGAAAATCCATATTTATAAGGTTGATTTACGAGTTTTGTAATATCGGTATTCAAAATTTTATTTGATTGATTAGTCATAAGTTTGATTAGTTAATGAAATTGAATAGACGAGATTTTAAATTTGTTACCAATTCTTTATAGTTTCTATTATAAAGGAATTATTTAATGATTTAAAGTGGGAAATAATTTCTTTATAATGAATTCTTAAAAGTTATTTAACTATTAAATAATTATATATAAAAACATACTAAAACTAATGTTATAATTAATAATAAGGGTGTTATAAAGATTTAACCCATAGAGCTAATTTAAATAAATTAGTTAAATATCTATTACATATTGCCTTTTTATCTTAAGGAGAAATAAATGTCTCAATCTGTATCAGAACGGACTCGAATTAAAAGTGACCGTTACGAATCTGGCGTAATTCCATATGCTAAAATGGGTTACTGGGATGCTTCATACACAGTACAAGATACTGATGTTCTTGCATTATTCCGTATTACACCACAACCAGGTGTAGATCCTGTAGAAGCAGCAGCAGCAGTAGCTGGTGAATCATCTACAGCTACATGGACGGTTGTTTGGACAGATTTATTAACAGCTTGTGAACGCTACCGTGCTAAAGCTTATCGTGTAGATCCAGTTCCTAACACTACTGATCAATACTTCGCCTTCATTGCATATGAATGTGATTTATTCGAAGAAGGTTCGTTAGCTAACATAACTGCATCAATCATTGGTAACGTTTTCGGTTTCAAAGCTGTATCTGCGTTACGTTTAGAAGATATGCGTATTCCTCACTCATATTTAAAAACATTCCAAGGTCCTGCTACAGGTGTTGTTGTTGAACGTGAGCGTTTAAACAAGTATGGTGCGCCATTATTAGGTGCAACTGTAAAACCTAAGTTAGGTCTTTCTGGTAAAAACTACGGTCGTGTAATTTATGAAGGTCTTAAAGGTGGTTTAGACTTCTTAAAAGATGATGAGAACATTAACTCACAACCATTCATGCGTTGGAGAGAGCGTTTCTTATATTGTATGGAAGGTATTAATCGTGCATCGGCTGCAACTGGTGAAACTAAAGGTTCTTACTTAAACATCACAGCTGCAACGATGGAAGAAGTTATCAAACGTGCTGACTATGCTAAACAAGTTGGTTCTATTGTTGTGATGATCGATTTAGTAATGGGTTACACAGCAATTCAAAGTATAGCTATTTGGGCTCGTGAAAACGACATGCTTTTACATTTACACCGTGCTGGTAACTCAACTTACGCTCGTCAAAAGAATCATGGTATTAACTTCCGTGTAATCTGTAAATGGATGCGTATGGCTGGTGTAGATCATATTCACGCTGGTACAGTTGTTGGTAAATTAGAAGGTGATCCTTTAATGATTAAAGGTTTCTACGATACTTTATTATTAACTGAATTAAAAGTTAACTTACCGTATGGTATTTTCTTCGATATGGACTGGGCAAGTTTACGTAAATGTATGCCTGTAGCTTCTGGTGGTATCCACTGTGGTCAAATGCATCAATTACTTACTTACTTAGGTGATGATGTTGTATTACAATTTGGTGGTGGTACTATTGGTCACCCTGATGGTATTCAAGCTGGTGCTACAGCTAACCGTGTAGCTTTAGAAGCTATGGTTATGGCTCGTAATGAAGGTCAAGATATCTTCAACAACCAAATTGGTCCTGCAATTTTACGTGATGCTGCTAAAACATGTGGTCCATTACAAACAGCTTTAGATCTATGGAAAGATATTAGTTTTAACTATACTTCTACAGATACTGCTGATTTCGCTGAAACACCTACACAAAACGTATAATAAGTTTACTTTTAACAATAATTAAAGGAGTATTTGAATAGTGAGACTTACACAAGGTTGCTTCTCTTTCTTACCTGACTTATCTGATCAACAAATTGAAAAGCAAGTTGCATATGCAATTAGCAAAGGTTGGGCAATGAACATTGAATGGACAGATGATCCACATCCACGTAATTCATATTGGGAATTATGGGGTTTACCTTTATTCGACATTAAAGACGTAGGGTCTGTAATGTTTGAATTAAAAGAAGCTCGTAAAGCATGTGCAGCTGGATATATTCGTATGAATGCATTTAACGCAAGTTACGGTACAGAAAGTTGTGTTATGTCTTTCATCGTAAACCGTCCTGCAAATGAGCCAGGTTTCTATTTAGATCGTACAGAAACTGCTGGTCGCTTCATTCAATATACTCTTAAGAGTTATAGTGTGGAAGCTAATCCAGAAGGCGCTCGTTATTAATTTTAAACGATTTTGTTTTCTTATCTTATAGTTTTATAAGATAAGAAAACAAATTTTATATTTAAAAAGAGATAAAAAAAAATAGGAAAAATAAAACGTAGAAAAAGAAAAATATATTTTTGAAATTAATTTTTTCCTGATTTTTCTATAAATATTTGAGATATACATTAATTTAATTTAGTTTAGCTAATAGATTAGTAATGGTAATAAGATATTTTATCCAGTTTGGTTATTATTTCAATTTATAAAATTATTTAACTATAAAAACAATTAAAGTCAGAATTAAATTATTAACAAGTCTCATTATTTTTCTTATATTTATATCAACATTAAGAAAAGTTGTAAATATTTATAGAATGACATTAAAAAAATAGTATTCAACGAAGAAATATGAATATATATATAAGAAAGTTTTTTTTGATTTGTTAAAGTTTAAATATTTAAAAAATTTTTTCTAGAATCTTCAAATTGTAAAAAACTAAATAAGCTGGTGAAGGGACTTGAACCCCCGACCTACTGATTACAAATCAGTTGCTCTACCAATTGAGCTACACCAGCAAGTAATCTATTCAACCGTCTTTGTTTATATAAATTTATATAAAGAGTTGATCTTACTATATCATAGAATTATTGATTTGTAAAATATTTTCTTAAGATAAGAAAATATTTTACCTATGGTTTTTTAGAAAAACTCGTCTTTCTAAGCGATTCTTTAAAAAGATAAAACTTTTTACTAACTATCTAGGTGCCTTAAAAAATTAAACTATTTGTTAATCTACATATTATTTAGATTTAATTAATTAAGTTTCGATTTACCTAAATTAATGCTATCAGTTAAAGATTTTAAAATCAATTTAATTGAACGAACAGCGTCATCATTACCAGGAATTGGAATATCAACCAAATCTGGATCACAATTTGTATCTAAAATTGATACAATTGGAATACCTAATTTTCTGCATTCACGAATTGCTGTTATCTCACGTTTTTGATCAATAACAATAACAACATCAGGCAGTGTTTTCATATTTTTAACACCATTTAGATGCTTTCGTAATTTTTCTAGTTCTTTTCGACATAAAGAAGCTTCCTTTTTTGGTAATTGATCAAAAAGTTGTGTAGCTTCTTGTTCTTCTAATTGCTTCAAACGAGTAATCCTACTCTCTAATGTAATCCAATTTGTAAGCATACCACCTAACCACCGATGATTGACATAATACGAATTGCATCGTTTAGCTTCTTGGGCTATTAGCGTACTAGCTTGACGTTTTGTACCCACAAACAAAAATGTTTTTCCTTGTTCAGCAGCCGATTGTAAATAAGAATTTGCTTCTTTTAATAATTGAGCAGACTGAACTAAGTCTAAAATATGAATATTATTTCGTTCTGTATAAATATAAGGAAACATTTTGGGATTCCACCGATAAGCTTTGTGTCCAAAATGAACTCCTGCTTCTAATAATTGGGCTAAATTTATATCAGCCATAAAATTTATTAACTCCTTAGTAAAAATTAACGGTTATACAAATAAGATAGCAAACTTTAAATTAAATCGTCTAGTTTTTTTGAAAAAAGTTTTTATTAAGTGAGGATTCAGTTATTAATTTTTCAGAATTTGAATAATGTTTTTCAAAAAAACTCGAATACGTTTTCGATCCTGTACCTACTGGAATTAACTGACCTATAACAATATTCTCTTTTAATCCTCGTAACCAATCTCGTCTTCCTTCAATAGCTGCTTTTGTCAAAACTCTTGTCGTCTCTTGAAAACTTGCAGCAGAAATAAAACTCGGATTATTTAATGAAGCTTTTGTTACTCCTAATAAAAGTGGAACATAATAAGCCTGCTGTTTTTTTCTCTTTTGAATTACTTCGTTAATATATTTTATATGATAAAGATCAACTACTTCATGCGGTAATAATGGTGTATCACCAGCACGAATAATTTGTACTTTTGATGTCATTTGTTTAATAACAACTTCTAAATGTTTATCAGCAATTGTAACTCCTTGCGATTCATAAACAGATTGGACTGAATTTAAGATTAATGACTGAACTTTTTTAAAGCTTCGATAACTAGATTCATAAGGAGTTGTTAGTCTAAAGAACTGAGATAATTGATTTTGCGATGTAAATGTTTTTACTTTTGCATAATAATTAAAATAAATTTTTAATAAACTGTGTGGATTTATTTTATCATTATCTTTAATAGTTGTTCCGAGCTTTCGAAATTCAAAAGTAGGATCTAAGCTAGTTTTTCTGATTAGTAGACCTTTTTTTTGATTTTTAGGAATACGTTTACTCAATTTTTTTCTTTTCCTAGCTTCCAATAATTCTTCTATTCTTGGTAAACCTTGAACAATATCACCTGTAATTTCTTTTTCAAAATTGACTAAGCCAATATTTTGATTATTTTCAACAAATTCACCATTTTTACAATATAATTTATTTACCTCTTGCTCCAAATAATCTTCAGTAACCGAATGAAAGGTATTACTAGGATATTTACAAATATATAAAAATTGAATACGACCTTGTGGATTAACTTCAGATTTTATTTGATTGACGGTTAACTCAGAATTTTGTTCAAATCTTAAAAGCCAACTTACGTTTGTTCTATTTTTTGTTATTTTAATTTTAGGAATATCTATTGAAGTCGAAACTCCAGTTTCTAATGTTGAATTAGGGTTAATTTCTCCAGCTTTTCGTAAATAAGCCATTGGACAACTTGTGATATAAAGTTTACCTTGTCTTTTGACAATTATTTTTGAAAAAGAAGGAATATTTTCATACCGATTATTAGAATTGTTAAAATTAGAATCAAGACTATAATTATTTATATCATAATAGTGAATATTTATAAATTTATGACGAGATAATTTAGAATTTAGTAATGATTTATGTTGTGAAAATTCTTTGTATTCCAAATTAGATTTGTCAATAAAATCATCATTTTTACAATTTGGGAAGAAATAAGGTCTTCCTTTTTGAATCGTAACTAAATTGCCATTATCAATAATAATTTTTCCTGTTTCTTGTACATCTATTTGATTAATTAAAAAATCATTAACTGTTTTAGTCTTTACTTTACTTTTTGGAAGTAATAAACAATCATCGTTTGAAATTAAAAGTATTTGTTTTTTTTGTTCACTTTTTGACTTGAATTTAACTAATTCTAAAGATTTCTCTGTAATTGCTTCTAAATAACCTAAATTAGTATAAGCGTTTACAAACTGATTATTTTCAATTACTAAAGAGGATTGAATGTTTTTATATTTTAAATAAGCAGGAATGAAATGAGTTAAATAAAATTTTTCGGAAATAACGAATTTTAAACCGTTATTTTTTGTATCTGATATAATTTCAATTTTTAACTGCTCTGCTTTAGTTAATGAACTTGTTGACTCTAAGTTTAATGATTTTGTTAGTAAATTTATACTTTCATTCTCTTTCACTTTTTGTCGCGATTTATAGGGATAATTTACACAATTTCTTATATAAGCAATTGAATTCAATTGAGAACTTTTTCCAAAGATTTTATCAATTGATTTTGGTTTTGGAACTTCATATATTTCTAACGGTCTAATTAACAGTTGGAATGATACACCTGTATCAATAATTTCTGTTAAACATGGTTCAGTAATATTAATATTTTCTAATAAAATTTCACCTGGATAAAAGATTTGATTATCAAATTCTTTAATATTATCAATATTATAAATCTCGTAGAGTAAACCTGATTTAACAGTAATTTCTGAAACACTTGTTTTTCCTTCTTTAATTTTTATAATTCCTGGAGTCTTCGAAAAAAGATCCGGTATTAACTCGAAATTTTCTGTAATGAAATTACCATTTTCTACTAATAAGAAAGTTTTATCACAATTCGTTAAATATGTTTCTTCTGATAACCAAATTATTGTATTACAGTTAACACTATTTACCATTGAATAAAAATCAATGTTTGGTTCTAAGAAACTTTTTTTATTTATATGTACTTTTTTGGTATAATAAGCAGTTCCACCAGTTAAAGTAAGAAAGCTATTTATAATTAAGTTAGCAAAATTAGAATCTGAACGATTAGAAATGACAGTCTTAAAATTTTTATTTTTTAAACCTGCAAGATATTTTAAGCCTTTAATATTAAACAAATAACTTTTTTTAGTAATAGGCAAAGCTAATTTATAAATATTCGAGTTCGTTAAATAACAAAAATTATTTAGAATCTCAATATTTTGTTCAGATAAATTATTACTGTAATTATCTAGTTTAATTACTCCTGATCTTCGACTAACTATTTTTGCTCGGAAAATAAAACTATTTTTATTAATTTTATAGTCAGTATAAAAATTTAAAAATGAATTTAAAGGAGCTTGATAAACTTGACCAGCTAAAATCCATAAAAGTTTATTTATCGTGGTTAAATTTAACTTTCTTGCCATTTTAGGCATAAAGACTTCTCCCGAACAATCACTTAGAACGGGTTTTATTTCTGTTCGAGTTTGTTTTATAGTGCCGGAGACTTGGCCAATTACTGTACCTTTTTTAATATACTGATTATCTTTAATAAATAGAATTGTGTTTCTAGGCAATTCAACTTGAAACTTGTTTTTCTTTTTTTGATTTGGTACTACTAATAATGATGCGGAATTTTCCGTCAATAATACATTTTCACCTCTATTAGTTCGAACAATCGATGTTCGTAAAAATTTTGAAAAATTAACGTGTCCATCTATAGAACTAATTAACTGTTCACTCGCAGCAGATGTAAAAATTCCCCCCGTATGAAAAGTCCGCATTGTTAATTGTGTACCTGGTTCTCCAATTGACTGACCAGCTATAATTCCAACTGCATCACCTATATCAACTAGATTTTCCCGAGCTAAATTCCAACCATAACATTTTTGGCAAATTGAACGATATAAACAACATGTTAAAGGTGATCGTATATAAAACTTGTTAATTTTTTTTTGTTTAAACACTCTTATTAAATCAGGTGTAATTTGAGTATTAATTTCAGAAATTAATTCATTTGTTTTTAAACTATATACGGGTTTATTTAATAGACGACCTAAAATTTGACTATAAAATTTATCAACTGACTTTTTATTATTGTTAGTTAATAAAAATGAGTGAGTTGTTAAGCAATCTTTTTCTCTAATAATAATATCTTGGGCAACATCAATTAATCGACGTGTTAAATAACCAGAGTTTGCTGTTTTTAATGCCGTATCTACGATACCTTTTCGAGCACCATACCCTGACATTAGATAATCAGTAATTGTTAATCCTTCACGGAAATTTTTTTTAATCGGTAAATTCATGATTTCTCCGCTCGGATCAGACATAAGACCACGCATACCAACTAGTTGTCGAACTTGTGATAAATTACCGCGGGCACCCGAAAATGCCATCATGTAAACAGAATTAAGTGGATCATATTTTTTGAAATACAAAACGACTTCGTCTTTCAGTGATTCACTAGTCACATTCCAAGTATCAATAATTTTTTGAAATCGTTCTACCTCTGTAATTTTTCCATTAAAACAAATCTTTTCGGTATTTAAAATGGCTTTATTTGCTTTTTGTAGCATTGAATTTTTAACGTAAGGAACGCGTAAATCTTCAATACTAATTGATATCCCAGCTTGTGTTGCATATTTAAAACCAAGATATTTTAATTCATCAGCTAGAAAACATGATTGTACTGAACCGTATTTAGTAAAACTCCAGGATAATATTTGTCTCAATTGTTTTTTGCTAACCAGAGTATTTTGATACGTATAATTATTCATAAAAATTTCACTTTTTATATTTTTATAAAATGATTAATTTCTACATAGTTAATTTATTATAAAAGGTTTAAAGTTTTCTGAATTGTATAATTAAATATAACTCGCCCTGTTGTTGTTTGCACATATTTAACAATAATAGTTTTTGCTTTATCTTTTCGAATTTGCAAATTCTCATAGTGTTCAATAGAGCTTTTATCAGCTAATTTTATTTCTTTTAGTAAATTGGAAGGTTGCTCTAATTTTTTATTATAACGAACCCAAATTGATGAATGTAGTTCAATTTGTTCTTGATTATAGGCTAGTATAACATCTTCTAAATTAGCGAAATAGTGGTTTGCACCTAATAATCCTTTAATATTGCTAACTGTTAAATAATAACAACCTAATACCATATCTTGGCTGGGCATAATAATCGGTTCTCCATTTGCAGGAGAAAGAAAATTGTAAGGTGCTAACATTAGTGTATAACATTCAGCTTGTGCTTCTAGAGAAAGTGGTATATGAACAGCCATTTGATCACCATCAAAATCAGCGTTAAATGCGGAACAAACTAATGGGTGTAATTTAATTGCGCGTCCTTTAACAAGAATTGGTTCAAATGCTTGAATACCGAGTCTGTGTAATGTAGGCGCTCTATTTAAAAAAATAGGATGATTTAATAGAACTTCTTCTAAGACTGGATCAACTAATAATTCATTTTGTTGTATCAAATTTTTAGCTACTTTCATATTACTAGCTAATCCTTGGTGAATTAATTCACGAATAATAAAAGGTTGAAAAAGTTCTAATGCCATCTCGTATGGCAATCCACATTGATTTAATTTTAAACTAGGTCCAACAATAATAACCGAACGTCCTGAATAGTCAACTCGTTTTCCTAATAAATTTTGGCGAAACCGCCCATGTTTACCTTTAATAATATCTGATAACGATTTTAACGGCCGATTATTTGCTCCTAAAACTATTTTACCACGTTTTCCATTATCAATTAAAGTATCTACTGCTTCTTGTAACATCCTTTTTTCGTTTCGAATAATTATTTGCGGTGCATCAATTTCTAATAAACGTAATAATCGATTATTTCTTGTAATTACTCGACGGTATAATTCATTTAAATCTGAAGTGGCAAAACGGCCTCCTTCAAGTTGTATCATAGGACGTAATGCTGGTGGAATTACCGGTAAAATTGACAGAACCATCCAACCAGGGTTGGAATGTGTTGCTGATAAATTCTCTAAAATACGAATTCGTTTAATTGCTTGCGCTCGTAACTTGTAAATACGTTGATGTTCCCATTTTCTAGACCACATTGAGGTCTTATAATCTGGATACTTTTTAGCTAAAACATTACTACTATATGTAATAAATTGTCGTGTAGTATATATTTCATTTCGTATGTTTAACTTTTCTAGTTCATTTTTAATCATTACTGCCCCCACAAAACTATGTGGAGTTGTAGTCAGAATTTTATGACGAGATAATTGTTTTTGAGGATAACTAGAATATCCTAATTGTCGGCAAGCTCGATAAGCTTTGAAGTCCCAATGAAGTGAATAAAACTCCAATTCATCCGGTGCTAGAAAATATGTAAGAGTCGATAACTTCAGTCTTTGAATCCGCTCATCATGTATTTCAATATTAGTTGAGGACGGAGGCGTCAGATGGCCATCTAATTTTTTAATTTTTGGTATACCTGTATCTAATCGTTGTTCATTTTGCTCAACTTCAAGTAATAACGCCATATAATTCGGGCGGCTAGTAATATACCAAATATGAGTTACAGGATAAATTAAATTAATATGCCCCATTCGATGCCTACGAACTCGTGATTCAGTAACTTCGACACCACATCGATGACAAATTAAACCTTCATAGCGAACTCGCTTATACTTCCCACAGGCACATTCTAAATTTTTATTAGGACCAAAAATTCTTTCACAGAATAAACCATTCATTTCTGGTTTAAATGTTCGATAATTAATAGTTTCTGCTTTTTTTACTTCACCAATAATTTGTCCATTTGGTAAGGTTCTTTGACCCCATTGTTTAATTCGGTTTGGAGAAGCTAATTTGATTTTTATATAATCAAATTCCTTTTCAGATTGTATCATTTTATCCTTTAACTAAAATTAGTGAAATAAAAGATTATTTATATTTGAAGTCGGCGGAAATCTTTTCGACACTGGGTCATAATTTTCAGTTAAATTAACTTCAATGTCATATTTTTTCTCCGAACTAAGTTTTCCGAATCGATATGTACTAATGTCTAATCCAATACATCTTAATTCTTGAAGTAAAACTTTAAAGGATTCAGGAATTCCCGAATTTGGAATTAATTGTCCTTTGACAATTGCATTCAATGTTTCATTTCGACCTTGCATATCATCAGATTTAATCGTTAGTAATTCTTGTAAACTATGAGCTGCTCCAAATCCTTCTAATGCCCAAACTTCCATTTCTCCAAATCGTTGACCACCATGCTGTGCTTTGCCACCTAATGGTTGCTGTGTAACTAAAGAATAAGGTCCAGTTGCTCGTGCATGCATTTTGTCATCAACTAAATGAATAAGTTTTAGCATATATGCATTTCCTACCGTAATTGGATTTTCAAATTCTTTACCAATACGACCATCAACAAGAATAACTTTTCCGGGCGAATATGGATTAAAAAGCCATGCTTGATTATTTTCTATAGAAGCTTGACGAAGTTTTTTATTAATTAAAATTCGAGAAATTTCTTGTCCATACATTTCGTCAAAAGGTAGGATTTTAAAGCGACGATTTAATTTCTGTCCCGCTAATCCAAGAAGACATTCATAAAGTTGTCCAACATTCATTCGTGAAGGAACACCTAAAGGATTTAAAATAATATCAATAGGAGTTCCATCTGGTAAAAACGGCATATCCTGTCTAGGTAATATACGTGAAATAATTCCTTTATTACCATGACGACCGGCAATTTTATCACCAACTTGAATTTTTCTTATTTGTGCCACGAAGATTCGAATTTTTTCAGGGTCACCCTTATCAGCTATTCCTTTAGGCGTTCTCCGGAAAATTTCAATATCAATAACACGACCATAGTCACCATTTGGCATTCTTAAAGAGCTATCGCGAACATCTTTCGCTTTTGTTCCAAAAATTGCACGTAATAATTTTGCTTCTGGTAATTGTTCCGAATCATCTTTAGGTGTTACTTTACCAACTAAAATATCACCTGGTTTTACAAAAGTTCCTTTATAAACAATTCCTTCTGGATCTAAATGTTGAATTTCACTTGTATTGATATTCGGAATATTTTTAGTTGTTTTTTCGAAACCCTGGTTTGTTTGACCTACTTCAATTTCATATTTTTCAATATGAATTGAAGTGAAGATATCTTCATAAATTAATCTTTCATTAATTAAAATAGCATCTTCAAAATTATATCCTTGCCATGGCATATAAGCTACCAATACATTTTGTCCTAAAGATAACTCACCGTTTTCTATACCAGGTCCATCTGCTAGTATTTGTCCAGACTCAATTTTTTCTCCTGTCCAAACAACTGGACGTTGAGTAATACATGTTTCTTGGTTAGATCGCTGATATTTTTGTAAATTATAAGTTCGTTTCTTATTGAAATTTTCAGTAATAATAATTTTGTTAGCACTTACAAAATTAACTATACCTGATCTAATACAAGTAATTGCCATCCCAGAATCTACAGCAATTTGATTTTCTAATCCTGTACCCACAATTGGCTTTTGAGGTAATAATAATGGAACTGACTGACGTTGCATATTAGAACCCATTAGCGCTCGATTCGCATCATCATGTTCAAAGAATGGAATTAATGATGCTGCAACAGAAACTACTTGAACATTTGAAATAGCAACAAAATCCACTTCAAATGGAGTAACTGTTATAAAATCTTGTTTATAGCGAACCGAAATATACTTTGCCATTAAGTAATTATTATCGTTCATTGAAATATCAGCTGGGGCAATTTTGTAAAAGTCTTCAACATCAGCCGTTAAATAAATTGGGTTACCAGTTTTAATAACTTTTCCATTTATTACACGCCAAAATGGGGTTTCAAGGAATCCCGATTCATTAACACGCGCGCAAGTAGTTAAAGAAGCAATTAATCCGACATTTTGACCTTCGGGTGTTTCAATTGGGCAGATTCTTCCATAATGACTTGGATGAATGTCACGAACTGCAAAACTTATGCGATCACGATCAAACCCACCTGGACCCAAGCCACTAATTCGTCGTTTATGTGTTAAGGCGGATAATGGGTTAGTCTGATCCATATATTGCGATAATTGACTGGATACAAAAAACTCTTTAATTGTCGTTACAATTAACTGGGTATTTAAGTTCAGAGTTAACTTTCTTTCCGGTTTATATACTTGACTAGATATTTTTCTAGTTAATCTTTGAAAACCTATTCGAATTAAATTCTGTAAAAGCTCTCCTACTGACCGAACTCGTCGATTTTTTAAATGATCAATATCATCACCAGCAGTTTTAGAAATTGATAAAGTTAGTAAATAATCAACAATTGCAAAAATATCCTCATATCTGATAGTGTAATGATTTAAGGATGTTTTCAAATTCAGACGATTATTAATTTTAATACGTCCAATTTTACCTAAAAGATAATAATTTGGATCAAAAATTCTTGATGATTCTGAAATAACTTCGTCGAAATTTTCTATACTAGATCTAAGTAATGGTTGTTTTGAAATTATTGAATTTGTCAATACGGGAATATTAAAATAGAAAAAGTCAGAATGCTGTAAATTTTGACAAATTTCTAAATCAGTTAATCCCATTTCTTTCAATAAATGAACAACTGGTTTTTTTGTTGTTTTACTGATCTGGATAATAATATTATCTTCAAATTTATTCTTTGCAAAATGTCTAAGACTGTCTTTTTTCTTTTCTCGATAAAACCCAAATCGAATCCAAGAACCATATTCCGGTATCAAAATAGCTGTATACAAATCCTTTTCTTCATATTTTTCTTTATATAGATCTCGTTGTATACAGTTATCTATATTATCATAAAAATCTCGTCGAGATGAAAACTTTCTATCAAATAATGAAAATAAAATAACTGGTTTTAAATTCGTAAAATTAGTCCAGATATGTGTTAATTCTTTAATTTTTTTAGAATCAACAGAAAATCGTAATTTTAATATTTTAAAAGTCTCAATTTCATTTAATGGATCAATATTTATATCAGAAAGAGAATCTTGACTATAAAGTATAGTTTGTGATTTTTTCCGTAATTGTTTTACTAACTTAGAAACGATTGTTAATATAAATATTGTTTTAGGAGTTAATGCTGTGTACTTTTCTGTGAAGATATCGTCAAACTCAGTTTTAGAAGTAAGTGTTAATAATAATTGTCCTACCTTTGTGTTTGGATTTAAAAGTTCACTATCAGAATATTGATTACGAAGATCAGAAATAAGACGAGAAAAATAGGAGTCAACACGCTTATCTAAAATTGATTGTATTTTTTTTATTTTTCCAGTTTGCTGTTCTGAGAGATTTTTACATTTATGATATCTAAGAAAATATGAAATAGAGGGCAATTTTAATTCTTCACGAAGTACATAAAGACTAGTCCATGGAATAGGTATGAATGGTTTTAATTTATCAAACGTTGCAGAAAAAGTTAGTGGATTTCTTTTTCGTCGCTTTTGTTTTTTATTTTTTTCAAAATAAATTCCTGGACTTCTAATAATTTGACTTACGATTACACGTTCACAGCCATTGATTATAAAAGTAGCTGAACTTGTCATTAAAGGTAAGTTAACTATAGCAAGTCGTTCTCTTTTTAAAACAATATTTTCTGTTTTTGATTTAATTTCAACTAATAATTGTAATTCTGTTACATAAGATTTTGCATCTTTTTTAGCTTCCAACGGATTATAAAAAGGTTTTATTAATTTGTAATATTGACCAAGAATTAAGATTTCAATATTACCACTGAAATCTAAAATTGAAGAAAAATTAGAAAGTTCATCAGTTAACCCTTGAGAAATAAACCAAGAAAAGCTTATTCTCTGCATCTCAATAAAATCGGGTAAAGATGTCACATAATTCATATACTTTTTCATAATTTCTACCATTAATAAATTTTTATTTTCGGTTTAGTGAAAAAGACTTTTAAGATTGGACCATCTAAGTGATCCAATCTTAATTTAATAATTGATTTCTAGTCTTAAATAGTCTTTAATTGTAAAGATAATTTTGATTTTTTACGAGCCGCTGTATTTTTATGAAAGACATTTTTTTTACAACCTTTATCAATTAAACTGTAGGTTGAATTTAATAAAGCTTGTGCTTTTATTTTATCTTCAGGAGTTTGTGAAGTTTTATAAACTTCTAACTGGTGTTGAAATAATTTAATTAATGTTCGAACAGAACTTTTATAAAAACGATTTTGTAAACGATTACGCTTATTAATTAAAATACGTTTTGATGCAGATTTATTATTAGCCATAAAAATAGTTAATTTACCCTTCAATTTTAATTAAGTAATTTAGATTGTTTATAGATTTGATCAGTATAATGTATTTATGAAAAAATTTGAAGTTTTTCATCATGGTTTTGAGAAAAAATTATTAAAACCTTGATAAGATCCAAACTTTTGTGCAATATAGTATTGTAAAAATATTGTTAAAAATTTATTAATTTAGAATAAATCCTATGGCAAAAAGTAAAGGCACGCGAATTCTTATTACTTTAGAGTGTACAGAATGTCGATCAAATGAAAATAAACGTTCTGCAGGAATTTCACGATATCATACGCAAAAAAATCGTCGAAACACACCTGAGAGAATTGAACTTAAAAAATATTGTCCACATTGTAATAAATCTACTTTACATAAAGAAATCAAATAAATTATGTTAGCACAAAAACAAAAAATGTCACCAATTAGTCTTGACCAAAAAATTGATTATAAAGATATTGATTTATTAAAATTATTTATTACCGAACAGGGAAAGATTCTTCCACGTCGAGCAACTGGCGTAACCGTTCAACAGCAGCGTCGGTTAGCAAAAGCTATTAAAAGAGCTAGAATTTTATCATTGTTACCGTTTGTAGCAGCAAATTCTGATTAAATGCTTTAAGATCATTATATTAAATTAATATTTAATATAATAACTTAAAAGATCAATTAATTCTATTTTATTTCAAGGAAGATTTAATGAGTCGTAATCAACGAAATGATAATTTTATTGATAAAACATTTACAATAGTTGCTGATATTCTTTTAAAAATTTTACCTGCTAGTAAACAGGAAAAGCAAGCTTTTTTCTATTATCGAGATGGAATGGCAGCACAATCAGAAGGTGAATATGCGGAAGCGTTAGAAAATTATTATGAAGCTTTACAATTGGAGGAAGATCCATATGACCGGAGTTATATTTTGTATAATATTGGGTTAATTTATTCAAGTAATGGTGAATATCTGCAAGCTTTAGAGTATTACCATCAGGCTCTTGAGTTAAATTTAAATCTTCCGCAAGCGTTAAATAATATTGCTGTGATTTATCATTATCAAGGGGTCAAAGCTTCAAAAAAACAAAATCTAGAAGTTGCAAAAGGGTTATTTGATAAAGCAGCCGAATATTGGTGTCAAGCAATTAAATTAGCACCCAATAACTATATTGAAGCTCAAAATTGGTTAAAAACAACTGGACGTTTAACATCAGATACTGTTTTTTAAACATGTTAGCAAATTCAATTGTTCATAAATTTAGTTCAAAAATTCAAACAGTTTTGTTGTACAATAATAGATAGTTGATAAATTTTAAGTTTACAGTTATTGCAACTAATATATTAATAATTGAAAATTAGTTTATTTTTCAATATTAATTTTGAGTTTAAGAAAATATAAAATAATTCAAACTATCATTTTCTCTAATATAGTTTTAGTTAAAAACAATCTAGACTTTAAAATAGCTAATATCTCTATAAATTTTTTCAATTTTAGGCATATTTTTAATAATATGCTAAATCTAAATATTTTAATTCACCACTCGAAAGTATATTTATTCCTAAACATTTAAATACGTTAAGTCAAAATGGTTAAAACTAGTACAAATATAGGTTACGTTGTTCAAATTATTGGTCCAGTTTTAGATATTGAATTTCCAAATGGAGTATTACCACCAATCTATAGTGCAATTAAGATAGACACAGAAGATGGAATTGGTAATATTGTTGAAGTTCAACAATTATTAGGGGATAATAAAGTCAGAGCTGTATCAATGCGTTCAACAGATGGTTTAAAACGTGGTGTTGAAGCAGTTGATTTAGGAGCTCCAATTACTGTTCCTGTTGGGACTACAACGTTAGGTCGAATTTTTAATGTAATCGGTGAACCTGTAGATAATCAAGGTGATGTTTCATATGATGAAACTTTACCAATTCATCGTGATGCTCCAGCGTTTACAGAATTAGAAACTAAACCGTCAATTTTTGAAACAGGTATTAAAGTAGTAGATTTATTGGCACCATATCGTCGTGGTGGTAAAATTGGTCTATTTGGTGGTGCTGGTGTTGGTAAAACAGTATTAATTATGGAATTAATTAATAATATTGCAAAAGCACATGGTGGTGTATCTGTATTTGGTGGTGTTGGCGAACGAACACGTGAAGGGAACGATTTGTATGAAGAAATGAAAGAATCTGGAGTAATTAATGAAAAGAATTTCTCAGAATCAAAAGTAGCCTTAGTGTACGGACAAATGAACGAACCTCCTGGAGCTCGTATGCGCGTAGGTTTAACAGCTCTAACTATGGCTGAATATTTCCGTGATGTTAATAAACAAGATGTTTTATTATTTATTGATAATATTTTCCGTTTTACTCAAGCAGGTTCCGAAGTATCAGCATTATTAGGTCGAATGCCATCTGCTGTAGGTTATCAACCAACTTTAGCAACTGAAATGGGTGCTTTACAAGAACGTATTACATCAACAACTCAAGGTTCTATTACTTCTATCCAAGCTGTATATGTTCCTGCCGATGATTTAACAGATCCGGCTCCAGCAACAACATTTGCTCATTTAGACGCGACAACAGTATTATCACGTGGTTTAGCTGCTAAAGGAATTTATCCAGCAGTAGATCCATTAGATTCGACTTCTACAATGTTACAACCTGGTATTGTAACAGAGAAGCATTATGAAATTGCTGAAGAAGTTAAAGAAACATTACAACGTTATAAAGAACTACAAGATATTATTGCTATTTTAGGAATTGATGAATTATCTGAAGAAGATCGTTTAACTGTATCACGAGCTCGAAAAGTTGAACGATTTTTATCACAACCTTTCTTTGTAGCTGAGATTTTTACAGGTTCACCTGGAAAATATGTAAGTTTAGAAAATACAATAAAAGGTTTCACAATGATTCTAGAAGGCGAATTAGATGATTTACCTGAGCAATCTTTTTATCTTGTAGGAGATATTGATGAAGCGATTGCGAAAGCAGAAACTCTAAAATAAGGAATCAATAATATATGGTTATGAACATTCGCGTTCTTACTCCAGATAGAATTATTTGTTCAACAACAGCTGATGAAGTAGTTTTACCAGGTGTTACTGGTCAAATAGGTGTATTAGATGGTCATGCATCTCTTATTACAGCTTTGGATACTGGTTTATTACGAATTAAACTAGACCAAAAGTGGACACCAATTATTTTATGTGGAGGTTTAGCTGAAATAGATCGAAATCAAGTTACTGTTTTAGTTAATGATGTTGAAGAATTAGTTTCATTAGAATTAGGTGAAGTGACCGCTGAATTACAAAAAGCTACGGTAGCAGTTGAAACAGCCGAAACAAGTAAAGCACGGCTAGAAGCTACTCTTGATTTAAAAAAAGCGGCGGCACGTGTTGAAGCTGTTAATTATTTAACCAATTAAAAATAGTTTGAGAATAATTCATTTAATACGTTTTCTTAAATAATTATTCTCAAATTACTGGTAAACTTTTGAGTAAAAACCATTAACTTTAAGTTCCATAAATTTATTGAGCTTAAGAATAAATTTTAACTTAAATAATAATAAGGTTAAATATCTCGTACTTAACTATGAAACATAAAAATACAAGTTATGGTAGCAAATTCTGATTTTAATTTTAAAAACAACACTGTTTTAACTTTAGAATTGCCATTTTCTGAACATATAGAAGAATTACAACAACGTATTTTTCATATGTTTTGGATAATTATATTATTGACATGCGCAGCTTTTTTTGAGGTCAAATTTCTAGTTAAAATATTAGAGTTTCCGGTTAATAATGTAAAATTTTTTCAATTATCACCCGGTGAATATTTTGTCTCAACAGTAAAAATTTCGTTTTATACTGGATTACTGTTTGGAAGTCCATTTGCTATTGGACAAGTTATACTATTTTTATTACCAGGTTTAACTGAAAAAGAAGCAAAGATTATTTTACCAATACTCTTAAGTTCTTTAGTTTTATTTGGATTAGGATTAGCGTTTTCTTATTATGCTCTAATACCAGCTGCTTTAAATTTTTTTTTAAATTATAGTGACGAAGTCATTGAACCTTTGTGGTCATTTGATCAATATTTTGAATTTATTCTAGTTCTTTTTTACAGTACAGGATTAGCTTTCCAAATTCCCATAATTCAGATTTTATTGGGGTTACTTAATATTATATCTGCTAAACAAATGTTAGCTGCATGGCGATATATAATACTAGTCTCAACAATTATAGGAGCAGTACTAACACCTTCGACAGATCCATTAACACAGTTATTGCTTTCGTTAGCAATAGTAATGTTGTATTTTTCTGGAGTCGGTATTTTGTTTTTAATAAAAAATTAATTTATATATATACTTCAAAAGTATTTAATCCATGGCAACTAACAAGTTTTTTAAAAGTCTTTTATTTACTTTAATGATTGCTATAAGTGTATTTGGTTTTTCTATTGAAAATTCTTATGCATATCCAGTTTTTGCTCAACAAGGTTATGCCAATCCACGTGCAGCCAATGGAAAACTGGCTTGTGCAAATTGCCATTTAAATCAAAAAGCAATTGAAGTAGAAGCACCTCAAGCTGTATTGCCTAATACTGTTTTTGAGGTTGAGATAAAAGTACCGTACGATGTAAGTCGTCAACAAATAGGTGCAAACGGTAAAAAAGCCGATTTAAATGTAGGTGGAATTTTAATATTACCTAAAGGTTTTAAATTAGCTCCAAAAAACTTAATTTCAGACGAAATAAAAGCAAAAAATAAAGGAGTATTCATTTCACCATATAGTACCGAATATGATAATATATTAGTTGTCGGTCCTATTGCAGGTAAAACCCATCAAGAACTAATATTTCCAGTAGTATCACCTGATCCTGAAAAAAATTCAGATGTGAAATATTTAACTTATCCTTTATATGCTGGTGGAAATCGTGGGCGTGGTCAAGTTTATCCTACTGGTGAAAAAAGTAATGTAAATACTTTTGGAGCAACACAAGCTGGACAGATTGCTGAAGTTAAGACTTCGGAAAAAGGTGAATCTAATATTACTATTGTTAATTCAAATGGAAATAAGATTTCACAAACTATTCCTGCAGGTTTAACTTTAACCGTGAAAGAAGGTGATTTCGTAAAACTAGATCAAGCATTAAACATCGATCCAAATGCAGGCGGTTTTGGTCAAGAAGAAACAGAGATTGTATTACAAAACCCGTTACGTATTATTGGTTATTTAGCTTTTTGTTTCTGTGTATTATTAACTCAAATTTTCTTAATTTTAAAGAAAAAACAATTTGAAAAAGTTCAAGCGGCTGAACTTAATTTCTAAGAAAAAAGGAATGACAATAGATAAGAAGTCATTCCTTTCTTATTATTTATTAGTATAATTCATCTTCTTGATGAACTAAAATTTTACAATCTGATTTTGGATAAGCAATACAAGTTAATACAAATCCTGCTTCAATTTGATCATCATCTAAAAATGTTTGTTCAGATTGATCGATCTCTCCTTCTACTACTCTACCTGCGCATGTTGAACAAGCACCAGCTCGACAAGAGTACGGTAGTTCAATACCTGCTTCTTCAGCGGCATCTAAAACAAATACATCGTCATTACAATCGATTGTACTATTAATATCATGTTCGTCACTTTCTAAGATTACTTTATAAGTAACCATATAACTCCTTATTTTTAAAAATTACTCAGTAAAAATTGAAACAACAATTTCGTTTCGGTTCTTACTTTACTGATTAACATTATACTACTTATGTCGAATACAAATAAAAATTTTTTATTAATTTTTTACTGTTTATAATTTTTTTTAAAACTGTTGTTTTAAACGACTTGCTTTGCCTTTTAAATTGCGTAGATAATATAATTTTGATCGACGAATTTTTGACGAGCGTAAAACTTTTATTGAATCAACTTTTGGTGAATGAACTAAAAAGATTCGCTCAACTCCAATACCTTGTAATACTTTTCTTACTGTAATTGCAGTATTAATTGAGCTATTTTTCTTTGCAATTACAGTACCCTCATAAAATTGGACCCGTTCTTTATTACCTTCAATAATTTTGACACCAACTCGGATGTTGTCACCTATTTTAATTTTTGGCAAGTTTTTCTTTAAAAACTGATTTTGTAAATTGTCAATGATTTTTGGATTATTTAAATTAAACATACAATCTTAATCTAGCTTTAAATAATTGATTAATTATAATACTACAATTATATTGTTAAAAAAACAATACTAAATAATTTTTGTAATGCATCCGACTGGGTTCGAACCAGTGACGTTCCAAAGGAAAACGGATTATGAGTCCGGTGCCTTCAACCACTCGGCCACGAATGCATATTTATTGGATTCTTATTTTATTTATGGTCATCCATTGGAAGGTAAACGAATTAAAATGTTAGAATATTAATCTAATGAATACTTTTTTAACCATTTGAATCTAACATATTAATATATTAGATTTAAGTTTAGTATTACGACGAGTAATATTGGTAAAAGATGAGTTAAAATTTTTTAATTTTTTTTCACTCAAAAATCCTCGAAAATTAAATTATTCCATAAAAATCTTAGCTTACTAATTTTTGTTCTAATGTCGCTGTCAAAATTAGATTTCTAGTCTTTTTTGATAAATTACTTGTCTATAATTTAGATTATCAAATAAAATTAAAAAAAACAATATTAAAAATTTAATAAAATTTTTAACATAAGTAACTTGTTTGATAATATTTAATTTTGTAAAGAATATTATCCGATTCTGTAGCTCAAATAATATTCAAAAATTAGTCTGACACAATTAATTCATTATTTTTTTATTTGATATGTTTTTTACTATCGAAAAACTAGAATTGTTTTTTATTGATAATTTAAACTCTTATTGTCAATAATTGATTTTGTTATTTGAACTGTTGCAATAGTAATAATTACTAGATTATTAATAAATAATATATAAAAAATTATAATATTTTCTCTAACTAACTGTTAATAGTCAGTTAGAGAAAATATTATTATAGAGTTTTAAGAAAGAAAGAACAACATCTTATAGAAATAGTTTTTTTAAAAACTATTAATCAATAGGACGCATTGATAGTACAGGTTCATTCGCACGGTTAATTCCTTTTTCAAAACCAGCAGCAGCTGCTCTTGCTCGACCAGAATGCCACCAATG
>Ga0255039_10000074_pt1 | contig 31611 bp, 37 predicted proteins | sample BC1_12_1_MG_FD_181713 | JGI IMG/M metagenome (GOLD analysis project Ga0255039, IMG submission 181713) | Seawater microbial communities from Strait of Georgia, British Columbia, Canada - BC1_12_1 | ecosystem: Environmental > Aquatic > Marine > Strait | place: Canada: British Columbia | collected... | reverse complement strand
CAACAAGTCGCGGGGATTCAGGGTTTCTGGTTTGCATGGTTTGCATTCCACCCCGACACCGAAGTGTTCAAGGCCCAGGGCTCGTAAAATAAACCATTGTATTGAGAGGTAGCCTTTGGACGCCGGTGAACCTGGGATCTTTCCTCTTTCCTGACAGCAGTGCAGTTGCGGAGATGACGAGAAACTTGTTAAGCCGGGATTAACCAGAGCAGGATAATGTGACAGAATGTAATTATTTTCTGGTTCATCTTGCTGCGTCGAAACCATCTTCTGTTTGCAGGTTTGATATCTGCCCTTTTTTCTCAGCCCGCTTTAACCGCGGAAAACTGGAATCTGTGCCGGATCCCATCATTTAATTATCTCGATGCGGAGGATATATCCGGGGATGAAACCAGAGTTGAGGCGCAAACTATTAGCAGCGAAGGTGATACGTCAATCCGCTTAATCGGTGATGCCAGCGTAACTCGTGCCGAGCAAAAGATTAGCGCCGATGATATGCTCTTGAATAGATCCACCGCGGAGGTTTTCGCCAGTGGAAACGTCGAATTCGAGAGCCCGAACTTCCGCCTGCAAAGCCCCAGCATTGAAATTGATATTGAAAACGATCGTGCGCTATTCGAGCAACCCGAATTCGAACTGCGGAATCGTCACGCAAGTGGACGGGCCGACAGGGCCGAACGACTCGACCAGCATCGCAGTAAATTCAGTGGGGTTACCTATACCTCCTGCGATCCGGAGAATAAGGTCTGGTATATGCAGGCCGGGGAACTTGAAATCGACAATGAATCCGGTGTTGGCAGCGCAACTCACGCCACGCTATATTTTCAGGATGTTCCTGTGCTATATCTACCCTATTTTCAGTTTCCGATAGACGATCGTCGTATGTCCGGTTTGCTCTCCATAAAAACAGGTTACAGCGAGACCAGTGGGCGCAGTATCGTAGCGCCTGTTTACTGGAACATCGCGCCTAACTATGACATGACGATCACGCCAGCACGGTACAGTGAGCGCGGTGTGCAACTTAATACCGAAAATCGTTACCTGTTCAAATCACACCGTGGCCAGCTGGATCTGTCTTATCTGGATGATAGTGAAACAGGCGACGAACGCTGGTTTCAGCAATTCCGACATAACGCCGATCTAGCCTATGGTATAGACGCCGAGGTGCTACTTGCCGATGTGTCGGACAAAAACTTTTTCTACGACTTCGGCAGTATTGCCTCCGAGTACGATGATGTCCGCCACCTGGACCGTCACGTTAGCTTTTCGCACAGCGGCGAAACCTGGCAAACGGAATTTTTTTGGCAGAACTATAAAACCATCGATAACGACACCGCGACTCAAAATCGACCCTACGATCGGTTACCACGCCTGGCCTTCGATCTTCAGCCTGAACCCTGGATCGATCAGTTGCAGACACCCCTTCATATGGAGTGGGTCGATTTCGACCGCGATGATAGTGTTACCGGCAACCGCACCAATATCGTAACCGCAGTCAACTGGAAGTCATCGGATAGCTGGTATTTCTTCGAACCCGAATTACAACTCGCGTTCACCGATTATCAGCTTGATGACAATCCGGGCGATGACACCATACAGCGGACCCTGCCAACCCTGGGCATCGATTCAGGATTAATTTTTGAACGCCTGGCTGGTTCCACCGACCAATTGCGGCACACCCTCGAGCCTAGGTTGTATTACCTCTATACGCCGAACGAAAACCAGGATGACATCCCCGACTTCGATACTTCTCTTAACTCCAGTACCTATAACAATTTATTCCGCAACAATCGCTTTACCGGCGCCGATAGAATAGGCGATGCCAACCAGGTTACCCTCGGTCTTACCAGTCGTATTTACGACGATAACACCGGCGATGAACTAGTGGACGCTCACATAGGCCAGATTCTCTACTTCGAGGACCGTCGTGTCAGCCTGGACGGCAGTCGTGACGACGCATCCCGCTCCGATACGATTGGCGAACTCGGTATCTCGCCAAATTCCAGCTGGAAAATCTCGGCGCGCCTGGTTTACAGCGAAGAGCAGAGCGAGCTTAGCGATAAAGAATTGTCGGTTGGTTATCGTAACAATGGTTTAGCGGCCAACCTTGGTTACTATTTTACCAGTGATGAACTCGAGCAGGCTACAGTTTCGCTGGCCTATCCGATAAACGAGCGCTGGACATTGGTGGCTAAATACCATGAATCACTGTTATTTGACAAACCAGTAGAGAATTTACTAGGGATTAACTATGAATCCTGCTGTTGGGGCCTTAAAATACTGGCCGGCCAGACTGGAGAAGATATCGATGACTTCGAAGAAACCACCAACAGTATATTCTTAGAAGTTACTTTCAAGGGCTTGAGTCAGGCGGGTGATGACATCGATACGGAATTGATTCGAGCAATACCCGGTTACCAGCCAGGATTCTGATTAGCGTAGTTAATTAAATGAACATGTTTCGTGTATCCCTCATTCTACTTTGCGGTTTGCTGCTGACGCAGCCGATCGCTGCAGCCCAGTCATCACTCGACAGTATCGTGGCCGTGGTCGACGAAAGCGTCGTTACCGAACGGGAACTGGCGGATAGAGTAAAACTGGTCACAGTCGAATTCAATCAATCTAATCGGCGCTTGCCAAAAAGTGAAGTGTTGCATCGGCAAGTGCTCGAGATACTGATAAACGACTCATTGCTGCTACAGGAGGCCAACCGTCGCGGTATCAAGATAACCGACGGTCAACTCAACCAGTCGATGCAGAGACTGGCCCAGCAAAATAAATTGAGCCTGTCAGACTTTCGCAAAGCACTGATCCGGGATGGACTGAACTACGATAACTATCGCGAAACCGTGCGTCGGGAAATGACCGTTTCAACCCTGGGTCGTCAGTATAGCCAACGCAACGCAACCATCAGCGATGCTGAAGTCGACGATTTCATCAAAGTTAGCGGTGGCGATGATACTAACTACGAGTACCGTATATCCCACATTCTGATTGCGCTACCCGATGCCGCCCCACCGGAGCAGGTGAGCGAAGCCCAGGAAATGGCCGAGCAAATTCTGGCTGAACTCAACCAGGGGGTAAAATTTGATCAGCTTGCCAATAAATATTCAACCGGTGACACCGCACTACAGGGTGGCGACCTCGGCTGGCGTAAAAAAGCCGAAATCCCAAGCCTGTTTACAACCCAGGTTTTGTCAATGGAACCGGGGACCTATGCCGGGCCGATTCGCAGCGCTAACGGCTTTCATATCATCCATCTGGACGAACTTCGCGACCTTGAGCAAAGCATAAGTAAACAGACTCGAAGTCGCCACATCCTGATCAAGCCCAATGAACTCGTTACTGAAGACGATGCACGCGACCGCCTGTCCGGGTTTCGTGACAGGATTCTGCAAGGCGAAGAATTTTCCCGATTAGCACGACTTTACTCGGTTGATTACAGTTCGGCCACCGAGGGAGGAGATATAGGATGGCAAGATCCGGGCAGTACGGTCAAAGATTACGAAGCGGTAACCGACCAGCTCGAGATAGGTGAGCTTAGCGAGCCGACCCGAACCCAGTTTGGTTGGCACCTGATCGAAGTAACAGACCGACGCACGGTTGATGAAACCGAGCAAAACAAGCGTAATAAAATTTATTCGCAGTTACTGCAACAGAAGCAGCGTGAAGTGTTTGATCTATGGAAACGTCGCTTAAGGGATGAAGCTTTCGTCGTCATTCTCGCTGAGCCTGATGCCTGAACCCAGGATCATAATTACTTCTGGAGAACCCGCAGGAATCGGTCCGGAAATAATCGCCAGTATCGATCCTGACAGGTTCGACGCGAAGCTGACTGTTATCGGCGATCGCAATATGCTGCACTCACGTGCCGCCGCGCTGGGCTCAACAATCAAGTTCACCGAGTATGCCGATGTGCCGATTCCCGGCAATGCGATTACAATCATCGACCGACCCCTGGGGCAACCGAGCATTCCAGGGCAGCTTGATTGCGCCAACGCGAAATACGTGCTGAATCTGCTGGAGCACGCCTGTAAGGCCTGCCTGGATCACGAGTTCGATGCCATGGTTACGGCACCGGTACAAAAGGAAATAATCAATCGTGCCGGCATCAACTTTTCCGGGCATACCGAGTACCTGGCTGATATTTGCAAAGTATCCAAACCAGTTATGCTGTTGCTGGCGGAACAACTACGCGTCGCACTGGTGACCACTCATTTACCCCTGCGTCAGGTCGCCGACTCGATCAATGCTCGAGTGATTAGCGAAGTCGTCGAAATCCTGGATCACGATTTACGTATGCGCTTCGGTATTGCGCATCCGCATATCAAGGTATGTGGTCTCAATCCACACGCCGGGGAAAATGGCTACCTCGGCCGCGAAGAAATCGAGATTATTATTCCCGTGCTGGCTGAGCTTGAAGCTTCCGGCATAAATCTAAGCGGCCCCTACCCTGCCGACACCCTGTTCACTGCTCACATGTTAGCGGATGCCGACGTGGTACTGGCGATGTACCACGACCAGGGCTTGCCGGTACTGAAACATGTCGGCTTTCACAATGCGGTTAACACCACGCTGGGCATGCCAATTATTCGCACCTCGGTTGATCACGGCACCGCCCTCGATCTGGCGGGAACCACGAAAGCCAGGCCCGAAAGCCTGTTTGCAGCAATCGACTCGGCGATTTTCCAGGCACATAACAAACAACAGAATGCACCAGGCGCGTAAACGTTTTGGCCAGCATTTCCTGCATGACCAGAGCGTCATCGAAGCCATCCTGCGCGCAATCGATCCGCGGCCGGGTGAAAACCTGCTCGAGATTGGCCCTGGACAGGGTGCGCTCACCTACCCACTACTGCAACGCTGTGAGCGGCTGATCGCGATCGAACTGGATCGCGACCTGGTACCGGTGCTAACCCGGCAGGCGGCCAACTTTGGCAAGCTTGAAATCATCAATGCGGACATACTCGAGTTCGAGTTAGCGAGCATTCCGGGTAATAAAACTTTTCGCGTGATCGGCAATCTTCCGTATAACATATCGACACCGCTCATGTTTCACTTGCTCGAATCGGTGCGACAAATACAGGATATGCATTTCATGGTACAAAAAGAAGTCGCGCTGCGTATCGTCGCCAGACCCGGGGAAACCAACTATGGACGACTTTCCGTCATGCTGCAGTACCAATGCGACTGCCATCACCTGTTAGAGGTCGCTCCTGACTGCTTCAAGCCACCACCTAAAGTGGATTCAGCGGTCATTCGCCTGATCCCTCATAGCAGCCCACAACATGATGTCGGCGACTATGGTCACTTTTCCAAAATCGTGCAAGCGGCTTTTGGCCAGCGCAGAAAGACCATTTCGAATTCGCTCAAATCAGTACTCGATCGTGAAACAATCATATCCTGCGGGATCGATCCGGGCTTGCGTGCCGAAAATCTCGGCGTCGCCGATTTTGCCAGGCTAAGCAGGGCCTTAAATTCGTGACCGTCCTCTCCCTGATTGTCGCTATGGACGAAAACCGCCTGATCGGAAGCAACAATAATCTGCCCTGGCAGCTGCCGGCGGACCTCGCATTTTTCAAACGCACGACGATGGGTAAACCAATAATCATGGGGCGTAAAACCTTCGCCTCGATCGGGAGACCTCTACCCGGTCGACGCAATATCGTTATTACCCGTGATCCCGCGTTCAGCGCCGCAGGCTGCGAAATCGCCAATGGAATCCAGGTTGCGTTGGCATTGTGTAGTAACGTGGAAGAAGCCATGCTTATCGGCGGAGCGAGCCTTTATCAACAAACCATCGACCAGGCAACGCAGCTATATATCACCCGAATTCACCATAGCTTTGAAGGTGATACCTGGTTCCCCGAATTTGATTTACAGGTATGGAAACAGGCAAGCCGGGAGGACCATCAAGCAGATTCCAGCAATCCCCATGCGTATTCGTTTATAAAATATGTGCGGGAATTTTGAGTTTATTTGCGTTAGACTGATGTGCTTGGATAACGATGGACACAAGATGTAATGCGCACGGAGAACCGAACTTATATCATTGGCAGAGAAGGCCACATCTACATCAATGACGCTACCGTCAGCAAGCAGCACGCAGAAATTCAGGTTATTAACGGCGAGGTATATCTACGCGATCTCAACTCGACCAACGGCACCTATCTTATCAAGAACAATCGATTGTTACCATTTCATGAGGGCTATGTGCAGATAAATCAACCCATAGTACTAGGCAATCGGCAGTATACGGTAAAGAGCCTGCTGGAAATTGCCGGCGCTTTTGCCGCGCAGTTCGACGACTCTTAGCGCTCTGCTACCACTGCAATCGCCGAGCTTGATTCAGACTACAAGCCAACCGCGAGCAGTAGCACACCCACCACCCACATCCACGAGTTCGAAGTTTCTTCTTCCTGCTCTACCTGTTGCGGGATCGAGACATTGAACATTTGTGACTCTTCCGCATCGAGGAAACCAGCAGGAACCGGCTTTTCTTCCTCGACAACCAGCGCTTCGGGCGTAGCCGTTCCGTACTCTCCCATCGCCATCAAAATTTGCACATCCTTGTCGGTAGTCAGAGTAATGGCACCCTTGAGTACCACCGCATGCAGCTTTGCATCCGGATCATTACGGCTTACAGTCTGTGAACAGTCATCCAGTTTACATAGTTTGATCACGTATTCAGTACCACGAATGCCAATGGTGGCAAGTCCGGTCTGGACCTGATAATTGGCCAGCGCACTGGCTCCTATCGAGCCGGTAAGTTTGCGCAAGCCGCCACGCAATAGATCGAGAATACTGCTACTACCCTCGTCATAGCCCGCAGTAATTACATATTCACTAATCTTGAGCGCCGAATTCTCTTTCAGGTGAACCCTGGCGCCATCATCCATTTGTATGTAAAGACGTGCACCAGGTTCGGTTTCGAGCCGATCACCTTCAAAAATTGCCGCGCTGATTTTTAACTGCTGTACCCTGCCATTGATATCTATGGCACTGGCCTGACCACCAAGTTGGGCGACGTGCCCCACCTTGATTTTTGGGATGAGTTCCTCCGGGTCGAGGATGCGCCTGACATCCACCAGCTTGAGGCGGGCGCCGGGTATCAGTCGATCGGAATACTGCACGAAGGAATACGGATTAGTTTCAATCAGTTTTTCCTTGATCTGCGGCCACAGATCTTTATCTTTCGGATAAACTCGCGTGATGATCTCGTCAATCGTCATACCTGACGTTATCTTCAGAATAATTCGCGCCGAAGGCACTAGCTCGACACTGGCCGCATTTGCCGCTGGTTGCAAAACGGTAAATGACAATAGTGTTAGCAGTAAGGCAAACAGCAGGTTCTTATTCAAGATTCTCAGCCTCCATCATTGTTATATTCTCGGTGTGCTGTAAGGCCTGGCTCACAAATCATGCCGATACGCGTCATATGGCGAGGTCGATGCGAATGGTACAAATTATAGTGGTTATCTGGGCTAAGGCAGGGAAATCGTGATACTTAACCGACAAGCGGTCACCAAATGTGAACTAATTGACCTGGAGAAACTATAAGTAATTGATTTTATACGATAATTTCAATTCTGCGCATGTTGCTTTCTGGCTGATGGGAAGGAAATCGGGTCTATCAGGGTCAGCGCTATTATTTTACTTTTTCGATTGAGTTTTTGGTGTGTGAATCGACGAAAAACCAGTCTTCTGCCTCGAAGTCGATGCGCAGAGCCACCATATGCCCACCCCAGACACAGCCCCCATCTAACGCGAAACAACGTCCATAGCAACCCACCGGAAGGGTCGACCAATGCCCAAACAAGATACGAACATCTTCTCTAAGCGTGGCTTCCATCTGAAACCAGGGGGTAAGTCCGCTGCGCAAATATTGCCGCGGGCTGCGATTGACGGTGAAATCGAGATTTTGCGCACTATCGAAATAGCGCATGCGTGTGAAGACGTTGGTGATAAAGCGTAATCGTTTGGCGCCCGCGAGATCATCCGACCAATTTACAGGTGTATTACCATACATTTTCCTGAAAAACCGGGCAGCTTTTGCGCCCCGCAATGTCGTCTCCACTTCGCCGGCGAGCTTTCTCGCCTTGCTAAGTCCCCAGGCAGGGTGAACACCTGCATGTACCACTACGGCCTTGTGTGTCTTGTCATAATGCAGCAACGGTTGCGACTGCAACCAGTCCATCAGTTCTTCACGAGCAGGACTTTTAAGGATTTTCTGCAGACTCGTTGAATCACTTACCTTATTTACACCATGATGCAGTGCGAGCAAATGCAAATCATGATTTCCGAGCACGGTAAGGGCACTATCACCAAGGGATTTGACAAACTCCAGGGTTTGCAATGACTCCGGGCCGCGGTTGACCAGGTCGCCGCAAAACCAGAGCGTATCCTCGGCAGGATCGAAACTTATTTTCTCGAGCAATCGACAGAGCTCGGAGTAGCAACCCTGGACATCTCCTATCGCATAAATCGCCATTGACTGTACGACTAATGCAATACTCGCGGGGTGGACAGCACAAATTCTTCGATCTGAGCATCGAAATGCGAGCCATCATCGGCCCGCATTTGATAACTGCCTTTCATTGTGCCCACCGCGGTTTCAAGCATCGTGCCCGAAGTGTATACGAATTGTTCCCCGGGCTTCAGTAACGGTTGTTCGCCGACCACCCCGTCGCCACGTACTTCCTGGATTTTGGAATTCGAATCGGTAATCACCCAGTGACGGGTAAGGAGTTGCGCGTTTTGTTTGCCCTTGTTTTTTATCGTAATGGTGTAGGCAAAAACATAGTAATTCTGTTCGGGATTAGACTGATCCTCGATGTATCGAGTTTCTACGTCGACCTTGATCTTGTTTAGTTCTGGCTGATTCATCAAATCTGGTATCCGATTTACTATTCTGGTTCGCAATTATACTGCGACTGCCGCCTTGATATGCTCGTGACACTGGTAGTTCTGCAGTTCAAAGTCATCGAAACGAAAAGCAAACAAGTCTTCCACCTGCGGATTCAGCACCATGGTCGGCATGGTAAAGGCTTCACGTTCGAGCTGTAAACGGGCCTGTGGCAAATGATTGCTGTATAGATGTGTATCGCCAAGTGTATGCACAAAATCGCCTGGCTCGAGCCCCGTTACCTGGGCCACCATCAGCAGCAGCAGCGCGTAAGATGCGATATTAAAGGGGACCCCCAGAAAAACGTCGGCACTACGTTGGTAAAGCTGACAGGAGAGCCGTCCATCGGCAACATAGAACTGGAACAGGAGATGGCACGGCGGTAACGCCATATTCTCTATTTCACCGACATTCCAGGCGCTGACGATAAGGCGGCGGGAATCCGGATTGGCCTTGATATCGCTTACCACTTGCTGAATTTGATCGACCACATGACCATCGGCAGCTCGCCAGGATCGCCACTGCGCACCATAAACGGGCCCCAGATTACCATTTTCGTCGGCCCATTCGTCCCAGATGCGAACCTTGTTTTCCCTGAGATAGGCGATATTGGTGTCGCCCTGTAAAAACCACAGCAGCTCATGGATGATTGAATGTAAATGGAGTTTCTTGGTGGTAACAAGCGGAAATCCCTGGCTCAAATCAAAGCGCATCTGGTAGCCAAACACCGAGCGGGTACCCGTACCGGTGCGATCTTTTTTCTCGCTACCCTGTTCGAGCACGTGTCGCATCAGGTCAAGATATTGCTGCACTATTGCTCCCTCTTTTCGCCAAAATCAGCAGAATAACGCCAACTATAATCATTGGCACCGATAATACAATGCCTCTTGTCAGCCATTCAGTATTCATCAAATACCCGATATGCGCATCCGGCAAACGGATGAATTCAACGCTGCTCCTGGCGAGCCCGTAAAGCAACAGGAAATACCCGGAAACCGTCATCACCGGGCGCGGTTTCGCCGAAATCAGCCACAATGCCAGAAACAGCAGAATTCCTTCGAGCAGCATTTCGTAGAGTTGGGTTGGGTGGCGCGCGCTGAAACACAATGGTCCGGCGAAATCGATATATCGATCCGGCGGGAATTGCTCACAGGATAATTTCATCGCCCAGGGCACGTTACCCGGCGCACCCCATAATTCAGCATTCATGAAATTGCCAAACCGACCGGCTGCCAATCCCAGCGGCACCAACGGAGCAATAAAATCGGTTAATTCCCAAAACTTGCAACCCAGCTTGCGCCGAAAAATCTCCATCGACACCAGCACACCGATAAAACCGCCGTGGAAAGACATACCGCCCTCCCAGATTTTGAACAGGTACAGCGGGTTTTGCAGGAAACTGTCGAAATTGTAAAAAATCACCGAACCGATACGACCCCCAAGCACTACGCCAAGAGCACCATAGAAAATTAGATCATCGATCTGCTCAGGCCTGACCGGGGAATGTTCCGACGCAGCGCGGCGCCTGCCCAACCACCAGGCACTGGCAAATGCGAACAGGTACATGAGCCCATACCAGTGGACTTTGACGGGGCCGAGGGCAATCGCCACGGGATCTATCGATGGAAAAACAATCATTGTGGAATTATCTGATTCAAACTCGGGGAGTATGCCTGATCAGGTTGGCATTATCGCACGGAAACAAACCAGAGTGCAGCAACATAGGTAACGAGCTTGCCGATTTATCGGATCAAGCCACGGGCAGACTAAAACATCAACACCAGGATCCAGACGGTCGCCACTAAAACGATCGCCATCGCAACCGCGGCAGATGCCATATCCTTGGCGCGAGCGGAAAGTTCGTGCTGCTCTTCACCAAAGCGATCTACCACCGCTTCCACCGCCGAGTTCAGGATTTCAGTCAGCGGCAGCAGGATTACGCTCGCCACCAGCAAGGCTTTCTCGGTACCGTTGTTACCGAGATACAGACCCAGCGGAATCATAACGACACACAGCCAGGTTTCCTGGCGAAACGCGGCTTCGTTGCGATATGCCGCGCATATGCCCTGCCAGGAATAACCGGCTGCTTTTATGATTCGGGTAAATCCCGTGTTGCTGCTGTTGCCCATGCTGACTCCAGGTTCAATCGCCACTACGCATCTATCTCTTGCGACACCGAGCGGCGCCAGTATGTCTGCATGCAGACTGCCAACCACCGGGCCGTAAACCAAGATCTGGCAATCGATATTGGGAGCCTTGAGCCAGGTGCGTACCGATCTCGATTTCCCGCTGCAAAGAGTGGGGACACACAGCGCTACTCATCACGAGTCAGGAGCTACTCGTCCTCGGCTATGCTGTCCGTGTAAGCCTCGGCATTGAGTAGATTTTCTACTTCTTCGGCATCCTCAATCGCAATCTTGTACATCCAGCCATCACCGTAAGGATCATTGTTGATTTTTTCCGGTGCATCCTCGAGCTCATCGTTGACTTCGATAATTTCCCCGGACAGCGGCGCATAGGTATCGGAGGCGGCCTTGACCGATTCGATTACCCCGACCGAATCACCGGCAGCAACCGTACTGCCCTGTTCGGGTAACTCGACGTAGACAAGATCACCCAGCAATTCCTGGGCATGATCGGATACTCCGATGGTGGCAACATTACCCTCAACCAGGACCCATTCATGCGACGACAAAAACTTCAATTCTGTTGGCACTTCACTCATTTATTATTACCCCCATTGGTTAACATGGATTTCCCCTCGCGCACAAAGGGAAGCTTAACAATTTCAGCCTTTAGCAACTTGTTGCGAAGCTCGACTTCCACCTGGCCGGATGAGCCGGATGGAACCCTCGCCATTGCGATTGACTGCTGCAGAGTCGGTGAGTAACTACCCGAGGTAATTTCACCAGCGCCTTGCGCGGTCACCACTTGCAAATGATTGCGCAAAACACCTTTGTCTAATAATACCAGACCGACAAAACTTTGCTGAACCCCCGCCGCCTGCTGTTCCTGGAGCGCTGCTTTACCGATAAATTCTCGCTCGTCGGCCATTGCCAGGGTCCAGCCCAGACCCGAAACGAGTGGGCTCGTGGTTTCGTCCATGTCAGCACCGTACAGGTTCATCCCCGCCTCGAGGCGTAAGGTATCGCGGGCGCCCAGACCACAGGGCGCAATACCCGCCGCCAGCAGACGATTCCACAAATCAGCGATGTGCTCGCTTAACATGAGGATTTCAAAACCATCTTCGCCGGTATATCCGGTGCGCGCGACAAAGCAGTCGTCGAACTCGGCGCCCTGAAACCGGGATAGTTGCTGTAGTGTTTCCTGTTGATAATCAGCAAACAGATTTATCGCCTTGGCTCTTGCGTTAGGTCCCTGTACCGCGAGCATCGCGACATCGTCACGAAATTTGAGCTTGAGATCCGAGAAGGACTGTGACTGCTGATCGAGCCAGGCCAGGTCTTTTTCGCGGGTGGCTGAATTAATCACTACCCGGTAAAAGTTGTCACGCAGATAGTAAACAATCAGATCGTCAATCACGCCACCCTGCGGATTGAGCATACAGCTATACAGCGCTTTACCCGTGACTGTCAGTTTAGCCACATCGTTGGCGAGTAAGTGTTGCAGGTAAGCTTTGGCATCGTTTCCGCTGACATCAACGACGGTCATGTGCGAGACATCGAACATCCCGGCATCACTACGCACCGCTTCATGCTCGGTGATTTGCGAGCCATAGTTAATGGGCATGTCCCAGCCGGCGAAATCGACGATTTTAGCGCCGGCATCGATATGGCACTGGTATAGTGGTGTTCTATTTCCCATCGGTGTTACCCCTGGACGGACCATTCCCGTCAATCGTGGAAAGCACAGAGAATAGAGCCTGTCAGGCTCGAATAAAAGAACTAATTACAACCAGGCGACATCAACTGAGGTTGTGGATCGCCTTTTTCAACAATGTCCGCTTCACCCAGGGGGTTTCATCGACTACGCGCATGCCGAGATTGCGTAACTGGGAAATCCATTTCTGATCCAGCCCATAGATCCATTTCAGCGCGCTGAAGCTGTTACCGGCGAGCCAGGTTTCACTTTTACGTTGGCGCTCGTAACGGCGCAGCTGTTTTTGCGGGATAGAGTCCAACCGATCACCGACCAGGGCAGCGAATATTTCGACATCGCTGAAGCCGAGGTTAACGCCCTGGCCGGCGAGTGGATGCACACTATGTGCGGCGTCTCCGATCAACATGACCCGATCTTTTACCCAGTGTTCACAGTGATGCCAGGTGAGTGGAAAACTCAGGCGATTGCTGCAGGCACTTATGCGGCCGAGCTTGAACTCGAAAGCCTCACCGAGAGCATCGCAAAATTCGTCATCGGCGACACCGGCGAGTTGCGTCGCAAGCTCGTCGTCACAGGACCAGACAATCGAGCTTTGTCCATTAGCCAACGGTAAAAATGCCAGCGGCCCGGTGCTCAGGAAACGCTGCCAGGCTGTATAGCGATGTGGGAATTCAGTTTCAACATTGGCAACGATCGCGGTTTGCTGGTACTGCCCGACCTGTGCGTCAATCCCGGCCAGCACTCGCGTGGGTGAGTGGCGTCCATCGGCAGCTATCAATAAGCCCGCAGCAAGATGACGCCCGGAGTCTAAGCGCAGTTCGATCCCCTCGGCGTGGTTTTCGAGTAAAGTTTTAACGTGATCGGGCATGAACCATTCGATCCGTGATTCCCGCTCGCAAGCCTGGTGCAGTGTCTGCTGCAGCAATCGGTTTTCGACGATCGCTCCGAGATTGTCGCGCGCCAGATCGACCGCATCAAATGCGACGCTAGCCCGGCCATGCTGGTGCCAGATATGCATTTGTTCGTAATAGCAAACGCGTTCATCGGCTAGCTGCTGCCAGACTCCAAGCTGTTGCAAAATGCTTCGTGAACGCGGACTAATTGCCGATACCCGCAGGTCATATTCCCCAGCGGAACTATTGCTGCTCTCGCGAGGCGCTATCGCTTCAACGATGGCAACGCGGAATCCTATTCCAGCCAGCGCCAACGCGGTACAGGCGCCTACCAATCCGGCGCCGGCGACGATGACATCGAAATTGTCGGAACTCACAAATGTCCTCGCAACAGACGATTGCCGCCGAAGGTCATGCCCATGCCAGCCAACGCGGCCTGGGTCTTTAGTGCCGGTATCAAATCGAGCAGGCTGAGACCGGCGGCGCGTATATGTTCGAACAACGGTAACTCGTTTGAAAACAGGGTAACCAGGCCATCACCGTAACGAATCACCTGGCTTTGTTCCTGCTGACGCAGCATTTCATACTCACCTGCAAGCGCATCGAATTTGCCGGTATCGAGATCCACCGGCGACTGCTCGCTGAGTAATTCATAAAGGCAGGCAACATCACGCAGCGATAGATTAAAACTTTGCCCGGCGACCGGATGCAGCGCGTTGGCCGCGTTACCGATCAGCAGGCAACGTCCGCATTGCAGCGTATCTGCGCGAGTCCGCTGAATGGGAATCGAAAAGCGCTTGCCGGCGCGCTCAATCAGACCGAGGCGAAACCCAAAGCAATCTTGCAAAGCCGCGCTGAACTCGGCACCATCCTGCGCACTTGCCAGCGTCGCCTGTTGCGGGGTCAGAGTCCAGACACAGGCGTAACGTCTGCCGCCCAGGGGCAGCATCGCCAACGGTCCCTGCGGAGTAAAACGTTCGTAGGCGGTATCGGTTTTCGGTTTGCTGACTTCGACGTTACTGATGACCACCGACTGACCGTAATCGATCGTTTGATGACCAATGCCCAGCGCAGCCCGAGCCGGTGAATGCGCACCATCGGCAACCAGTACAAGCCTGGCTTCAAGCCTCGTCAGACGCCCGTTCTTACGATAGCCGATATTGACCGCCTCATCCTGGGTGATCGATTCAAAGCTGGCGTTTTGCTGTAGTTTTATATTCTTCGAAGCCTCAACCGCGTCCAGCAGGCAGCGCCCAAGAATCTGACTCTCGATGACGTAACCCAGTGCATCAAGCTGAAATTCTTTTGCCTGTAGCCGGGTCACACCCCATCGCCCGCGTGACGACACATGGATATGTCGAATCGGGGCTGCCTGCGCCTCGATCTGTGGCCAGATCCCGAGTGCCCTGAAAATTTGCACGCTGCTCGCAGCAAGGGCAATCGAACGCGCATTCAGCCCCTCGGCCCGCACCTGTTGGAGATTCCCTGCCTCTACAACGGTTACGCTACGCCTTGCATGCTGCAACACCAATGCCGCACACAGTCCAACCAGGCCACCGCCAATGATTGCAATATCACGCATTTAACTCGCCATCAGGGCTTCGATCTCGGTGGCCTTACGCGGTAGTGCATCGGTCAGAATTTCGTGACCCTGACGCGTGACCAGAACATCGTCCTCGATGCGAATTCCGATATTCCACCACTTGCGATGTACTCCACGCGTGTGTGCAGGGATATATATTCCCGGTTCGATCGTCATCACCATACCGGGCTCGAGTAGACGCCATTGATCACCTACCCTGTAGTCACCGACATCGTGCACATCGAGTCCAAGCCAATGACCGGTGCGGTGCATATAGAATTTACGGTAAGCCTGTTCCTTGATCAGCCTGGCGACTGTACCTTTAAGCAGTTTGAGTTCTATCAGGCCGCGGGTGATAACCCTTACCGCCGCATTATGAGGATCGTTCCAGTGATTACCCGGCATCACTTTTTTAACCGCCGCCTGGTGTGCGGCAAGCACGACATCGTAAAGCTCGCGCTGGGCATTCGAGTAACTGCCGTTAACCGGAAAGGTACGCGAGATATCCGACGCATAACCTTCGACTTCACAGCCGGCGTCGATCAACACCAGGTCGCCATCATTCAATTCATCGTTATTGTCGGTGTAGTGCAAGATGCAGCCATTGGCGCCACCGCCGACAATTGCCGAATAAGCATGCTGCGCATTGTGGCTACGATACTCGTGATCGAATTCAGCCGCGAGTTGATACTCATGCTTGCCCGGCGCGCATAGTTTCATCGCCCGTTTATGCGCGCGCACGCTGATCGCTGCGGCTTTGCGCATCAGGCTCAGCTCTTCGCGGCTCTTGTAGAGTCGCATGTCATGCAGCAGATAGTCCAGCGCGACGAATTCGGAGGGTACATGCCGCCCCGAGGACTGTCGCTTGATATGATTAACCCAACCGATCAGTTGTTTATCGAACTCGGAATAGCGACCCATGACATTGAAAATACTATCGGTACCTTCGAGCAGACCCGGCAGAATGTCATCGATATCGTCGATCGGGAACGAGTCGTCCGCACCATAGCTTTCGATAGCACCTTCCTGACCGGCGCGACGCCCGTTCCAGGTCTCCTGCTCGGAGTCTCTTTCCCGACAAAAAATGATGTATTCGCCGTGCTTGCGCCCCGGTATCAACACCATCACGGCGTCGGGTTCGTCAAACCCGGTGAGGTAGAGGAAATCGCTGTCCTGTCGGAAAGGGAAATGGGTGTCCCGGTTACGGATAACTTCAGAGGCCGAGGGCAGAATCGCAATCGAATTCTTACCCATCATCTTCATTAACTGACTGCGGCGACGTTTAAATTCGGCTGGTTTCATGTTTGACTCTTACTTTAAAAATCTACGCTCCCCCCTTCTACTGACGAAGGATTGGGCGGATTCAATGATTCATTCAACAACAAGGTTGCCACGCGCACGTGTTCGACGATTTCAATGTATTGCTGCTCGGTTTCATCACTGGTTTCTTCGTCGTGGCCGAGCTTACTAATTTCGAGCAGGTCTGACAAACACTCACGCGATTCATCGTCGAGGGAATCTTCGACGGCAGCGCCGCTAACACCGAAACCATACAGGAATCCCTGGCACCACTCCGATAGAGCCAACAGGCGCAGGCCGAAATCATCGCTTTCATCCGGTAGCAGCAATTCGAAACTCAAATCTTCGTTACATAGCTGCTCGCGCGTTTGCTCGAAGAGCTGCTCGAGCACATCGAGCTGCTCCGCCGCCAGCACATTCCCTTTATCGGGCAGTTCCTCCAGCGTATGCCCCAACCAGGTCGCGAAACCGCCATTGTCAATCAATAAGGCACTCAGGGTACCGTGAGACTCGGCAGCATCGACATTCGCACCCAGTTGTTCCAGGGCAGTCTGCACCCTATCGATATCCAGCATTGTAGAAAACTCGTAGTTTTGTATAATTTTTGTATTCTAACACCCGTATCCAGCAGCAAAAAACAACTGCATGTTGACCTGCACGGCATAAGGCACGATGATTGCACTATGGACACTGATAAAAACGTATATACCGAAGACGACCTCAGACAGCTTGAGCAACGTATTGACGAACTCATCGATACTGTAGGTTCACTTAAAAACGAAAATTCCAGTTTGCGCCAGCAAAAAGACAAACTGGTCACCGAACGTTCTCAGCTAATCGAAAAAACCGAAATGGCACGCAGCCGGGTTGAGGCGATGATTTCACGCTTGCGATCACTCGAACTAGGCTCATGACAGACGCTCAACCAATAAATATCTCCATTCTCGATAAAGACTACAAAGTAGCCTGCCCGGCAGGCGAACAATCAGCATTGCTGGAATCTGCCAAGTTTCTCGACAATAAAATGCGTGAAATTCGTGACAGCGGCAATGTCATGGGCTCGGAACGCATTGCAGTCATTACTGCATTGAATATGGCCAATGATTTACTCCACACCAGCAATGTGGATAAAGAAATAGGCCAGGAGTTACCTCCCCGCCTGAAAAACCTGGAAAATAAAATTTCCCGCGTACTCGAACAGGCCCGTCAATTGGAAATATAATACCTATTAGAAATTTAAATTGTACTTTTCGCTTAAACCGAGCCATAGTAGATTGATACCGACTGCGGTGTTAGTTAGCATTCATCATAATCCTTGAGCCTATTTATCAATCTCGGGGATTTCCGTGTAACACTGGTGTGCACACCTGATTCGTCAGGTAGCCTGATGGGTTGCCAATAACCCCACCTGAACCTTTGGTTCAAGGTTGATAGATTTGCGACGGCACCGCGGTTGGTATCTTCCCCTCGAAAAAATTTCTTATTTTCCCCGTACTTGATTAACACTATGACTTCAGTCATTGCGAGATGCGCCAGCGTCGCGGCAATCTCCAAACGATTGATTTTGAAGTAAAAAATTGCTTCGTTGCGCTCGCAATGACAAGCTTCAGCGGGTTACTTCAAAAACAGCTGGTAGGCGTCGTTAGCGGTTTCGTCCCAGTAACGAATATCGAGACTTTTGAGAAATCTTTTGAATTCCCGGGTATCTCCCTTGTCTACCTGGAATCCCATCAGGATACGCCCAAAATTCGAGCCGTGATTGCGATAATGGAACAGACTGATGTTCCAGCGATTACCCACCTTCATCAAAAAATTTAATAACGCGCCCGGTTTTTCCGGGAACTGAAAACGATAGAGTAATTCGTTACTGACAGCATCATCTGGATGGCCACCTATCATATAACGGGTATGCAGCTTGGCGACTTCGTTGCCGGTCATATCGACGACCCCGTAACCCTTCGAATCAAGTTTGGCGATCAGTTTGTTTTTCTCATCCACTCCGTGGGTCAGCTGAATTCCGGCAAATACATGCGCCCTTTTAGCGTCGGCATATCGATAATTGAACTCGGTAATCGAACGATGCCCGATCAACTGGCACAGTTTCCTGAAACTGCCGGGTTGTTCCGGAATTTCCACGGCGAGCAAAGCTTCGCGATCTTCACCGAGTTCGGCGCGCTCGGATACGTGCCGCAAACGATCAAAATTCATATTGGCACCACAGTTGATCGCCACCAGCGTTTGCTGCTTGATACCGTGGGTCTCAACGTATTTTTTCAGCCCGGCAAGCGATAGCGCACCCGCAGGTTCGCAAATAGCACGGGTGTCTTCGTAGGTATCCTTGATCGCCGCGCACATCTGGTCAGTAGTCACCAGGATTACATCATCAACCAGGTCCTTGATCATCGACCAGTTGTTCTTGCCTACCTGCTTCACGGCGACCCCGTCGGCGAAAATACCAACCTCCTTCAATTTCACCCGTCGCCCCGCCTTGCGCGCCTCGTAAAAACAGGCGGCATCTTCGGGTTCGACGCCGATTATTTTGGTTTCCGGTTTTACCGCCTTCATAAATCCGGCGATTCCCGCGATCAGGCCACCACCGCCGACGGCCACGAAAATAGCATCTATTTTGCCTGGATGCTGACGGATGATTTCATGGGCGATCGTGCCCTGACCTGCCATTACGTCAAAATCATCAAACGGGTGAATGAAGGCCAGGCGTTCTTTTTTTGCCAGCTTAAGCGAATACTCCTTGGCTGCATCAAAATTTTCACCGTATAAAATTGCCTTCGCACCATAGGACCTGACCGCCGTGACCTTGATATCAGGGGTCGTCGTAGGCATGACGATGGTCGCCTTCAGATGAAGCGTTTTAGCAGCTAGCGCCACCCCCTGCGCGTGGTTACCCGCAGACGCGGTAATCACCCCTTTCAGTCCAGGGTTGGCCTGGAGTTCCTGGTATATCTTGTTGAACGAGCCACGGCATTTGAATGAAAACACGGGCTGCAAATCTTCACGCTTGAGAAACACCTCGTTACCATAGCGTTTGGATATTCTCGGCATGTGGTCCAATGGAGTTTCACGGGCAACATCGTAAACCCTCGCGGTTAACACCTTTTCTAGAAATTTTTCCTTGCGCATAGCCCGAATTCGATCGTATCTGGATTTTACTGGCAAAACCACGCAATTGCTTGCGCGGACAGCTAGTGATTATCATAATTGATTGCACTCGAAGCAACAGGTAAATCCATGACCTCCGAAGATAAAAAACGCAACGCAGCAGAAGCCGCGGTCGATTATGTTAAACCTGACACGATTATCGGAGTCGGCACCGGTTCGACGGTAAACTATTTTATCGACCAGCTGGCCGAAAAAATGGCCGCTCGGATCACCGCCGCGGTTTCCAGTTCCGAAGCTTCGAGCGACAGATTACGTGGGCATGGTATCAAGGTGGTTGACTTGAACGAGGTTGGCAAACTCGATGTCTATGTGGATGGCGCCGATGAATCCAATCACCAGCTGCACCTGATCAAAGGTGGCGGCGGCGCATTGACCAGGGAAAAAATTGTCGCCGCCGCCAGTCGCGAATTCATCTGTATTGCCGACGACAGCAAACTGGTGGACACACTGGGGGCCTTCCCGCTACCGCTGGAAGTCATTCCGATGGCGCGTGAACTGGTTGCAGCCGAACTCTGCAAGCTCGGTGGCGAACCGCGCCTGCGCGCGGATTTCGTTACCGATAACGGCAATCAAATTCTCGATATCCATGGACTTCAAATCAGCGATGCACTCGACATGGAAGCCCGAATCAATCAACTCACCGGAGTGGTCAGTGTTGGATTGTTTGCCCGGCGGCCAGCCGATGTCCTGATCCTCGGTACCGATGATGGTATCCGCGTCTGCCAGGCCGCAGTCTGATCCCGGGCGCCCATAAAAAAAGCCCGCAAATGCGGGCTTTTCCGATACTTGTAAATCCTGTTTAACGCTTCGAGAACTGTACGCCGCGACGAGCCTTGCGCAGTCCCACTTTCTTGCGTTCAACTTCGCGAGCATCGCGGGTGACAAAGCCTTCACTGCGCAACGCTTGGCGAAACGTTTCGTCGTATTGCAGCAGGGCACGGGTAATGCCGAGGCGAATTGCACCGGCCTGCCCACTAGGGCCGCCACCGGAAACATTGACGTTGATATCGAATTTTTCGAGTAGATCCACTGTTTCCAGCGGTTGACGTACCACCATGCGTGAGGTTTCACGACCGAAGTAATCTTCGATAGCTTTCCTGTTGATTGTGATCGCACCTTTACCCGCGGTCAGGTAAACCCGTGCAGATGAGCTCTTGCGACGACCGGTACCGTAATATTGTTCGACTGCCATAATTTGACCTGTTAGATTTCGAGAGACTGAGGTTGTTGTGCAGTATGACTGTGAGCTTCACCCGCATACACCTTGAGCTTTTTAAACATTGCCCGTCCCAAAGCATTTTTGGGGAGCATACCTTTAACCGAGTGCTGGATAATCCTTTCCGGATGATCCTGGCGTAACTTCGCCAGATTGGTTGATTTCAGGCTGCCTATGTAACCGGTGTGATGATGATACATCTTGTCAGTTTCCTTGTTGCCGGTAACGCGAATCTTTTCCGCATTGATGACGATGATATAGTCGCCGGTATCAACGTGTGGGGTATACTCGGGCTTGTGTTTGCCGCGTAAACGACGCGCAACTTCTGTCGACAGGCGACCCAATACCTTGTCGGTGGCATCGACCACATACCAGTCACGTTTTACCGATTCGGATTTTGCGCTGAAGGTTTTCATACTAGTTCCTGATAAGCTGCCTTTTAAGGCGTTGACTTCTTTCACAAAGGGCGCGAATACTAACGGATAAGTCAGCGCTTGACAAGCTGTAGAAGCCCAATTTTGAAGCTTATTCAGTAGCTTGGATTAATATCCGGATTTAGCCGATAATACGCGCACTGAAGGCACCTGTTTTAAGTCATTTTATGGAACCATAATGCGCAAACTGAGTTTTACCGATCGTCTGCTGGACGAATTGCAGCATGGCCTCGGCACCAGCCATTTACGCCCGCCTGCTGCAGCGCGTGCTTATCCCGCTGAGGGCTTGGAAGCTGGCGAACTGTCAGCGCAGGAACAGGCACGTGTCGCCGGTTTGATGCGGGTCAACAACGCGGGTGAAGTCGCCGCTCAGGGGCTCTATCGCGGGCAGGCATTTAGCGCACGAAAGCAGGCCCAAAGCACCGCGATGCACGCAGCTGCCGAAGAAGAAAACGAGCACCTGAACTGGTGCCAGCGACGACTATCCGAACTCAATCAACCCCGTAGCCTGCTCGATGGCGTCTGGTATTGGGGATCGTTTACGATCGGCGCACTCGCCGGAACTGCCGGCGATAAATGGAGCCTCGGCTTCGTCAAGGAAACCGAACAACAGGTCTGTTCACACCTTGACCGGCATCTGCAGCGGCTACCCGAGCAGGACCAGCGCAGCCGCTCGATCATCGAAGCCATGCGCGAGGACGAATTACGCCATGCCGTTAACGCGCAACAGGCAGGTGCTGCCGAGCTGCCGAGCGTGGTAAAAACTGCAATGACCCTGGCCAGTAAGGTCATGACCTTTACCGCCTACCGCATCTAAAACTCGCCCATTGTGATACTAGACCAAGTTTGTGACTTCGAAGTCGTGAGTGATGGCGGCCGTTTTTTCGAGCATGCGTGATGCCGAGCAATACTTGTCGGCGGATAGCGTCACTGCTTTGGCCACCTTTTTTTGGTCCAGTTCTTTGCCGCTGATGATGAAATGCAGGTGAATTTTGGTGAATACTTTAGGGATTTCCCCGGCGCGCTCGGCTTCGATTTCGACTGCACAATCAACCATTTGCTGGCGCGACTTGTGCAGGATCGATACCACGTCGAAGGCGGTGCAGCCGCCCAGTCCGAGCAATAGCATTTCCATTGGCCGCACCCCTAGATTGCGCCCGCCGGCCTCGGGCGCACCATCCATCACCACCGAGTGACCACTGCCGGATTCGCCGACAAATGACATCTGATCCAGCCATTTAATCCTGCACTTCATAGTTAATTCCTATTGCTGTTGAATTGTTCTTTTTGTGCTATGTTTACCTCTAGCCCGAACAGATAAATACAAATATGTCAGTTAACCCCATCACAAAATTAGTACCACGGCAAAATCCTGCCCTGGATAACTTTCTGCATCACTGTCACACCAAGAAGTACGCGCCACGCAGTACTATTATTCACGCGGGAGACGAATCGGAGACCTTGTACTATATCATCGACGGCTCGGTGAGCGTAGTCATCGAAGACGAAGACTGTAATGAAATAGTGCTGGCTTACCTCAACCCGGGCGATTTCTTCGGCGAAATGGGATTGTTCGAGGAAGACACCAGGCGTAGCGCGTGGGTTATCACGCGCACCCCGTGCGAGCTCGCGGAGATTCACTATACCCAGTTCATGCAACTGGCCAAGGAAACACCTGAAATTCTGTTTCAACTGTCCTCACAACTGGCCAGCCGTCTGCGCAATACCAGCCGCAAGGTCAGTAATCTAGCATTTATGGATGTCACCGGGCGCGTGGCACGTACCCTGCTCGATCTTGCGCGCGAACCCGATGCAATCACTCACCCGGATGGAATGCAAATAAAAATCACGCGCCAGGAAATTGCCAAAATTGTCGGTTGTTCGCGCGAGATGGCCGGACGGGTAATGAAAACTCTCGAAGAGGACGGCCTGATCACAGCCCACGGCAAAACCATCGTCGTCTTCGGCACGCGTTAACACCCTCACTCGCAAGCGGGGATGACCTCAGTTTGGTTGCGGTGCAACGTATCGGAATGACTATCTAGTAAAACAGTTGTTTCAGTCCCTGCCCTGGGTCGGGCACCCGCATAAAGGCTTCACCGACGAGAAAGGCGTGCACGTCGTGTTTGCGCATCAGCGCAACATCGTCGCGGGTATGAATCCCGCTCTCGGTGACTACCAGGCAGCCATCCGGCACCAGTTCAAGCAAATCTATCGTCGTATCAAGACTGGTTTCGAAGGTTCGCAGATCACGATTGTTAATCCCGATCAGTTCCAGGTCGAGCCTGAGCGCACGTTCGAGTTCACTGCGATCATGCACTTCGACTAACACATCCATGCCCAGCGAGTGGGCCTCTTTATGCAGGCTTGCCAGGGTTTTATCCTCGAGCGCAGCGACAATTAGCAAAATGCAATCGGCGCCGATCGCCCTCGATTCAATCACCTGGTAAGAATCGACGATAAAGTCCTTGCGGATAACCGGAAGTTCGCAGGCAGAGCGTGCCGCGACCAGGAAATCCTCGTGCCCCTGGAAAAAATCATGGTCGGTTAGCACCGACAGGCAACTGGCGCCGCCAGCCGCATAGGATTGTGCTATTTGAACCACGTCAAAGTCTTCGCGGATAACGCCCTTACTGGGCGAGGCTTTCTTAATCTCCGCAATCACGGCTGCCTCGCCATACTCGACGCGGCGCTTCAAGGTAGCAACAAAGCCACGCGGGACTGAAGCCACACGCGCCCGTTGTAGCAAGTCATCAATCGATGTAGTTTGCCTGCGGGCGGCAATTTCCTGCTGCTTGCGCGCAAGAATTCGATTCAGAATATCGGCTCGAGAAGCGCTCATCAGGAATTAGACTTAGCCACCAGGTTTTGCAGCACTGCGGCAGCCTTGCCACTACTGATCGCCATGCGCGCGGCTTCGACTCCAGCAGCAAGCGAATCGGCACAACCTGAAACATAAATTGCGGCGCCTGCATTAAGACAAACGATATCGCGTGCTGGCCCGGGATTATCCGCAAAAACTGCGCGGATTACCGCCAGACTCTGTTCGGCAGAATCAACCCGTAATTCGTCTAGCGGGGCCAAATCCATGCCGAAATCGGACGGCGTAATCGTGTAGCTGCTGATCTTCCCCTGGTTAAGTTCAGCGACATGGGTCGGTGCTGAAATACTGATTTCATCCATACCATCCTCGGCATGCACCACCATGACATGATTACTGCCCAGTTGCTTCAATACTCTAGCCATGGCCTCGAGCAAATCACCATCGAATACCCCGATGACCTGGTTGGGAGCCCCCGCTGGATTGGTCAAAGGTCCAAGGACATTGAATATGGTACGTACCGCCATTTCCTTACGCGCACCGATAGCGTGTTTCATCGCACCATGATGCGCGGGCGCGAACATGAATCCAACCCCGACCTGCTCCACACAGTCACGAACCTGTTCCGGCGTAATGTCGAGCTTCACACCAGCCGCTTCGAGCACATCGGCACTGCCGGAATTACTGGTCATCGATCGATTACCATGTTTGGCTACCCGGGCGCCGGCGGCAGCGGCGACCAGCGCACTGGCGGTAGAGATGTTAAAACTACCGGAAGCGTCGCCTCCGGTACCGGCGGTGTCGACCAGGTGATCAGCGCTAACTTCAACCCTGGTTGCGAGTTCGCGCATAACCCTGGCGGCGGCGGACATCTCGTCCACAGTTTCGCCTTTCATGCGTAAGCCGACCAGGAAGCCGCCAATCTGGGACGGAGTGCATTCTCCGGTCATGATTTGCTGCATCACCGATCTCATTTCATCGCCACTCAAGTCCTGGTGCGCGATCACCGCCTTGATTGCTGCCTGTATATCCATCGTTCCCCCTGCCTAATTGACACTCTGTTGGAGAAAATTACTTAATAATGCGTGGCCGTGCTCGGTCAGGATCGATTCGGGATGAAATTGCACCCCTTCAATCGCCAGATCCCGATGACGTACACCCATGATTTCATCAACGCTGCCATCACTATTTTCGGTCCACGCGGAAACTTCCAGACAGTCGGGAAGACTGTTCTTGTCGATCACCAGCGAGTGGTAGCGCGTGGCCACGAAAGGATTGGCCAGGCCTGCAAAAACTCCTGCCCCGGTATGGAATACCTGCGATGTCTTCCCATGCATGATTTTACCTGCATGAACGATATCACCACCAAACACCTGACCGATACTCTGGTGTCCGAGACACACTCCCAGGATCGTCTTTTTTCCGGCCAGCGCTTTGATCACCCCCATCGATACCCCCGCTTCATTCGGCGTACACGGCCCCGGGGACACCATGATATGGCTCGCATCGGTAGTTAAAACTTCCTCGACACTGGTCTGGTCGTTGCGTACCACTTCTACCTCGGCACCGAGTTCACCGAGGTATTGCACCAGGTTATAGGTGAAGGAATCATAGTTATCGATCATCAGGACTTTCATGACCCGGTCCCTGTTGCTGTGTCCGCACAGGGATTACGTGACGGCAATCCCGCCTCCGCCAACGCCACGGCGCGAAATATCGCGCGCCCCTTGTTCATGGTTTCCGCCCATTCATTAGCAGGAACCGAATCATAAACGATTCCGGCTCCGGCCTGAATATAGAGTTGTTCATTCTTGATCACCGCGGTGCGAATCGCGATCGCGGTATCCATGTTACCGCTCCAGGAAATGTAACCGACCGCACCGGAGTAAATGCCGCGCTTTACCGGTTCCAGTTCATCGATAATCTCCATCGCTCTGATCTTCGGCGCGCCGGAAACAGTGCCCGCCGGAAAGGTGGCGCGAAGCACGTCGAAGGCGGACATATCGGGCTTGATGCGTCCCTCGACATTGGACACGATGTGCATCACATGCGAGTAGCGTTCAACGATCATTCTCTCGGTCAGCTCGACACTGCCAACCTGGCTGACGCGACCGGCATCGTTACGCCCGAGGTCGATCAGCATCAGATGCTCGGCGAGCTCCTTTGGATCGTTCAGCAACTCGCGCTCTAGCTCGAGGTCGTGTTCCGGCGTCTTGCCGCGCGGTCGAGTGCCGGCGATCGGCCTTACCGTAACTGCTTCATCTTCGAGACGCACCAGGATTTCGGGTGACGAACCAACCACGTGATGATCGCCCAGATTCATGTAATACAGGTAAGGTGAAGGATTGAGACTGCGCAGCGCCCGATACAAATCGATCGGCGCCGAACGGTACGGAATCGAAAGCCGTTGCGACAGCACTATCTGCATCGCATCGCCATCGATAATATATTGACGCGCCTTTTCCACCGCGGCCTCGAAACCCTGCTGCGTGAATTCGGAAGTAAAATCCTGCTCACTAACTGTTTTCCGAGCCGGGCGAGCAGTGCGATCGAGCCGAACCAAATTCAGCTTTGCCTCGAGTTCGTCGAGTTGCTGTTGCCCGTGCTGCCACGCGTTTGTCATAGCAGGGTCGACATGCACGACGAGGAACATACGCGAGGACAAATTATCGAACACCACCAGCTTGTCGCTCAGCATCAACAAAATATCGGGCGTTTCGTGTTTATCAGGATTAGGACAATGTGCCAGTTTCGGTTCGATATAACGAATCGTGTCATAACCGAAATAGCCGACCAGACCACCATGAAACTTGGGCAGGCATTCGGCCTCGGCTACCTTGAAGGAGTTCAGATAACTTTCAATTATCTGAAGCGGATCATCAGTTTCTTCTTCACTGACGATCTCATCACCAACTTCGAACAATACCCGCTTGCCGAATACCTTAATGCGGGTGCTGCAGGCCATGCCAATGATCGAATAGCGCCCCCATTTTTCGCCACCCTGCACCGATTCAAATAAATAAGTGTAGGGCTCATCAGCAAGTTTGCGATAAGCGCTAAGCGGGGTGTCTAGGTCGGCGAAAACTTCACGCACCAGCGGGATGCGGTTGTAATCATGCGTTACTTGATTGAATTGCTCGAGATTCATAGGTGACTCTTAAACGGTTAAACAGAAAAAAGGAAACAGACAGCACTGCCAGCGATCACCATCGCCAGCGTTGTATATCCTCGGTTTTCTGTAAGCGTTTTTGAGTCATTTAGATCAACCTTGTCGGTCAGGTGACAGAATCTAACACAGCATTCGGGGCATATCCATGACTAATTTTGAGCCGTATCAGGTTGAACCGGCAAGCTCCAGCTGGTCCCGCATCTGTTGCAGAATACTGTCGTAGCCATGCGGGTCGTCAGGTTTCGCTTTAGCGAAGATTCCGGAACCCGAGACAAAGGTATCAGCTCCGGCGGCGGCAATTTCGGCGATATTATCGACCTTGACACCGCCATCGATTTCGAGGCGGATGTCGAATCCCGATTTATCGATAATGCCGCGTGCGGTGCGCAGCTTGGCGAGCGTCGCGGGAATAAAACTCTGCCCGCCAAAGCCGGGATTAACTGACATCAGCAACACCATATCAACCTTGTCGAGCACGTGATCGAGGTAGCTCAGCGGTGTTGCCGGATTGAACACCAGGCCCGAACGGCAGCCGTTTTCCCTGATCAGGCTCAGGCTACGATCGACATGCTCGGAGGCTTCGGGATGGAAGGTGATATAACTCGCTCCGGCACTGGCAAAATCCGGAATGATGCGATCTACCGGTTTGACCATCAGATGTACATCGATGGGTGCTTCGACACCGTGCTTGCGCAAGGCTTCGCAGACCAGCGGACCAATCGTCAGGTTCGGTACGTAATGATTGTCCATGACATCAAAATGGACGATGTCTGCACCGGCGGCGAGAACATTATCCACTTCTTCACCGAGTCGGGCGAAATCAGCTGACAGAATCGAGGGCGCTATCTGGTAATCGGGCATGATAATTCCTGGTTGCAAGTGGCAGGCAATTTACACCAAATTGGCATTGATTTCAGCCTGGTCAAAATGGATAACAGCGTCCACCCCAAATGAGACCAGAAAATAAATATTGTTAAACTTTGTTTGCCATCAGGTTAAAGTAGCAACCATGTCGGTCGAACAACAACTCAAACAGGAACTTGCGGCGCTGCATCACGAATTACGACGTGTTCGCGATGGGCTTGAACGCAGCCGGTCGCATGATCTCGAGCAGCGCGCCAGACAGTTGTCTGACAACATTGCCGTTTGCGAACGAGAATTGAAACAGAATAATATCGATGTCCACCAACACGATTGAAGAAAACCAACGTCGCTGCCAGCTAGGCGCAAGCGACCAGGTCTGGCTGTTCGGCTATGGTTCTCTGATTTACCTGGTTGATTTTCCTTATCTTGACTCTAAACCCGCCTGCATCAGCGGCTGGAGTCGACGCTTCTGGCAGGGATCACATGATCACCGCGGCACTGTGACCAATCCCGGACGCGTGGTCACCTTGATCGAGGAAGCGGACGCATTGTGCGGAGGTATCGCTTACCTGGTCGAGGCGCCCGTCTTCAAACAACTCGATGAGCGTGAAAAAAACGGTTACCTGCGTATTGCCACCGAATTGACTTTCGACGATGGCGCGCATGCCTCGGGGCTGACCTATATTGCCGCCCCTGACAACGAAGCTTATCTCGGAGAAGCCAGCGCGCTTGAAATCGCTCGGCAGATTTGTGCCGCCGAGGGCGCCAGTGGCGCCAACAGCGACTACCTGCTTGAGCTGGCGGTTGCGTTGCGTGAACTGGGATTACAGGATCAGCACGTGTTCGATATCGAAACGCATATTGTGCATATTTTAGAACAGTAGCCAGGCCTTAGCGAAACCAACGGCAATCGGATTTCATCGGGTCGCCAATCGAAAAAAGTATCTGGCACTCGGCCGCATTTAACGAATATCCTTGAGCGCTATCACCCGGCAGGCAGCGCACAAAATCCATGACCGAATTGACACACAGTATTCCACTAGCGCGCAGCGCCTTGCTGCCAACCTGCCTGGTGCTGCTGGCCTGTTTCTGTTTCGGTACGATTCCGTATTTTGCCAAGTCATTGAGTGATGCCGGCATGGCACCTTACGCGGTTGCTTTTTACCGTTACGGGCTATCGGCTATCGTGCTGCTGCCAATATTGTTTCGTTTACCTAAAGCGAAACTGCGAACGGTGGCCTGGGGTATTCTGTCAGGCATCGCGGTAGGACTTGGCTGGGTCGGCTTCGTCAGCGCGCTGGAAACAGTCCCGGTGACCACCGTTGGCGTGCTTTACATGACCTACCCGGTGTTCACGATTCTGATCGGCTGGTTGTGGTTTCGCGATGCGCCGTCCAAACGTGCAATGAGTGGAGCGTTGATGGTGGTCATGGCCGCACTGCTCGCAAGCTCCCCGGCGGCGGTCGAACCGCGCCATTTACCGGCCATGTTAATCTCATTGTCCGCACCGATCAGTTTCGGTCTGGGCATCAACATACTGATTCACAAGCTCACCCCCATCGGTGCGCTGGCCCGGGTCGCCACATTTTCCACCGGAGCCTCGCTTGGTTTGCTGCCATTGTTACTTCTGGCAGCCCCGGGCACCGTGCTGCCGCAGCAACCCGGCGACTGGTGGCTTATCGCGGGACTGGCGCTAGGCACAGCGCTGTTGCCGCAATGGCTATACACCGCTTTTGCACCCGAGATCGGCGCTGCCCGCGCAGCAGTCTCGGGCAGCGTCGAACTACCCACCATGTTTTTCGTTGGCTGGTTTTTACTCGGCGAGAATATCGGTGTCGCGCAATGGCTGGCTTGCCTGCTGGTAACGCTGGCGATTCTGCTGACTCCGGCGCGGGCCACACGCAACCTGTCGACGCAGATGGTGTTGCCGCCAAAACCACAAAAAAAAGCCGGCTCGGACCGGCTTTCAGATATCTGGTTCTAGATTCAGGCTATTTGAGACTATTGATGTAAGCGGCGAGATTTACGATATCCTCGTCTTTCAGACCCGCTGCCATCGCATTCATAACCGGGTTTTTACGCGCTCCGCTACGAAAATCAGTCAGGTTTTTGCTGATGAAATCGCGGTCCTTTCCTTTCAGAGAAGGATAGGTAGCAACCACGCTGACACCGCCGGCACCGTGGCAACCGATACAACCCCTGGCGGCATAGGTTGACTGACCCGCAGCCACGTCTGCCATGACTGCAGTGTTGAAAATCATTGCCAGGGAAAAGCAGAATGCCACAACAAATTTCATAAAACCCAAGCTCCCAGGTAGTAATCTTGATTTCGCCAATAGATAATGGCGTCTCAAATCCGCGCCATTGTTACAAAGCCATTTATCGATGTAAAGCTGTGGTTATGGTATCCGGCAGGGCTGAATCCGTGCTTAATGACTTAAAAAATTACAATCAGAAAATTCGCCAGGACCAGTCGGTCGAGTACCAGGGACTCAGGTTTTACACTACCTGGGGCCTGTTTTCACCACGCGCGATCGACGATGGTTCGCGCCTGTTGCTCGACTATCTCGAGCTGGAAAAAAGCGATGATTGCCTTGACCTGGGTTGCGGTTACGGTGTGCTTGGGCTATGCATGGCGAAACTGGCTCCCAATGGTCACACGCTGATGGTCGACAAGGATTTCGTTGCCGTCGACTACGCCGAAAAAAATCGGATTCACAATAAAATCGACAATGCGCGCTGCATCCTGAGTAACGGTTTTGCGCAGATTCAGCGGCAACAATTTGATGTCATCGTGTCGAATATTCCAGCCAAGGTAGGCAAGGAAATGCTGTATATTTATTTGTTCGACGCGCTAAAATTTCTCAAGCCAGGTGGATCTTTTTATATCGTCACGATTACCGGTCTGCGCCAGTTTTTCAAACGCGGCTTCACCGAAGTCTTCGGCCACTACGAAAAAATCAAGCAAGGTAAAACCTACACCGTTGCGCGAGGTATCAAACCGTCATCTACCTGAGTCATCCCCACGAAAGCAGCGGAGGTCTCATAATGTTCTGTACTGAGTCGGACAACTAACCCCAGCACCCTCTTGAGGTTATTCCTCAAGAAGCTCTGCCAACCATGATTCATAGGTCTGGTGGGTATATCCAAATTGAACTTTAGCGACTTCTGCCTGAACTGCGACCGAATTCGTAGTCGCACGCCCTTTAGCAATACTTGAGGCGTTACCAGCCGTAGCGCTGCTGGCACTCGTGCCCTGGTTACCCTGGCTACCACCTGCGCTATTATTACCGCCATTTCCGCCGCCGTTTCCACCGCCATTTCCGCCGCCGTTTCCACCGCCGTTTCCACCGCCGTTTCCACCGCCGTTTCCGCCGCCGTTCCCACCGCCCTCTCCCCCGCCCTCTCCAC
>Ga0255039_10000073_pt1 | contig 31714 bp, 33 predicted proteins | sample BC1_12_1_MG_FD_181713 | JGI IMG/M metagenome (GOLD analysis project Ga0255039, IMG submission 181713) | Seawater microbial communities from Strait of Georgia, British Columbia, Canada - BC1_12_1 | ecosystem: Environmental > Aquatic > Marine > Strait | place: Canada: British Columbia | collected... | reverse complement strand
CCAAACAGCGACGAGATCGACTATTGGAATGGTCCTCAAGGTAAAAATTGGGTCGCTGAAAACCGCCTGACCGACCTCATGTACGAACCTTTCGGGGACAAAACCATAGAACGTGCTGAGTTGAAACCCGGCGAACACATTCTTGATATCGGTTGTGGGTGTGGCACTACTACGCTCAAGTTAGCAAAGTTGTTAACACCTGACGGAGACATTACTGCTCTGGATGTTTCCACGTTGATGCTCTCCATCGCAAGGGAGAGAACTAAATCGGCCGCAGTGCCCGTCAAAATTATTAACGCTGACGCAGAAACCCATAAATTGGCCCCGGCATCTTTCGATGTGATGTTTTCGCAGTTTGGATTGATGTTTTTCAGAAATCCAAAAAGCGCTTTGGCAAATTTCCACACCGCGCTCAAACCTGGGGGCCGAATCGCATTCGTGTGCTGGAGGGACCCTGAGCGGAATCCCTGGTTAGTCACTCCATTCCAGGCTGTTCACCATTTCAAGCCCGAGATGGAGGTCCCAAATCCTGATGCACGTGCCAGCCCTTTCTCATTTGCTTCCAAAAAAAAGGTCGAGGCTTTACTCCGCGATACTGGCTTCGTAGACATACAACTCGAATCCTTCGAAACCAAAGCAGTGATGGGTGAAGGCAGTCTAGAGGAGTGCGTAGACTATATTGCCAAGTTTGTGAGTTCTGTTGCAGCGGTCTTACGTGATAGGAGTGAAGCTGACGGTTCGGAGGTTATTGATACGCTTCATACTGTCCTTGCGCCGTATCACAGCGGGAGCAGCATTGAACTTGCTGCGTCGGCATGGATCGTCAGCGCGATACGCCCATAACTCTCTCGAAGATGCATTTTAGAGTTTTCGTATCACATTGATGGTTGTGGGGAAAATGGTTCATCTAAACAGCAATCGAGAGTCCGTTACGGGTCGTCTTTTGCCTCTCGTTGTAATTTTTCGGGATCTGCTTTTTGTCAGTCGGTCTTACCTGGTTTCAGTGGGCTGTTTTAGGGAATTTGCCCTTGATCCGGTACTACTATCGCCTTCAAATGTGATACTTCTATGGTTTCAGGGACAGACTGTAGATTTTGCGCGGGGGATGACGGTCAGTTTATAACTGGAAGTGGTAGCTTGAAATCATAACTTGACTCGATCAGGGTCGCCGCCGCGATCAACTGTTCGTCACCGTGATGTTTGCCGATCAACTGGGCTGCGATGGGTAAGCCCTCGCTGTGCATGCCGCAGGGCAGGGTAATTGCCGGATGCCCGGTCATGTTGAAAAACGATGTGTAGCGGGTTATCGCGTTGCCTGCGGGTTCTGTCTGCCCGTCAACGGTCACGTCGATAGCCCCGATTTTGGGTGCGATCACCGGTGTAGCCGGAGTCAGCAACAGGTCAATTCCGTCAAATATCTTGTCCATATCACGTCGGTAAGACTCGATAAAACGTTTGGCTCGAATGTACTGCTCGGCGAGCAGGCACTGACCGAGCGCTAACCCGGCGCGAAAATCCTGGCTGTACAGATCGCCGCGTTGTTCGAGGTAACGATTGTGATAAGACAGTGCCTCGGGCATTTGTACTGTTAAGGATACGCCTCGACTGTGTTCCATCGAGGGCATGGTTACCGGTTTGAGCCGTGCACCCGAATTGCGTAAAAAATTCAGCAGGTAGTCGATACTGTCTAGAATCTCGGTATCGGCACGCGCGAAAAAGAAGCCTTCGGGAATGCCGATACGCAACTCCTCCAGTTTTACCGCGGCCGGAGCCTTTACCTTGTCGGCCAGGACATTAAACAACAACGCGGTATCGGCAGCGCTGCGGGTCAGGGTGCCGACATGATCGAGAGTCCAGGAAAAAGGAATTACTCCCTCGGTGCTGATACGTCCGAAGGTCGGTTTGAAGCCGACCAGCCCGCACAGCGCCGCTGGCGCGCGCACCGAACCGCCGGTGTCGGTGCCCAGTGCCGCAGCACACAGGCCATAGCCGAGGGCCGCGGCCGAGCCGCTACTCGAGCCTCCGGCCAGACGTGACTGATCATAGGGATTGGGTGCTGTGCCGTAGAGCGTATTCTCACCGGTCGCGCCATAGGCAAATTCATGCAGGTTGTTTTTGCCGATGAAGATTGCTCCAGACTGGTTCATGCGCGTTACCACCTCGGCATCGTGTACGGCAACATTGTCTGCCAACACCCGTGAACCACCGCTGGTCACCATGCCATTGACGTCAAACAAATCCTTGCAGGCATAGGGGATTGCTTTGAGTGGGTTGTCTCCGGGTCCGATTGCCAGAGATTCGGCCGTGGCGCTGGCCCGGTCGATATCGAGTGAGATAAATGCCTTGCTGGTCGCGTTCAGGGTTGCGATACGATCCGCATAACATTGCACCAGGCTGGCAGCGGTGATTTCTCCTGAGCGTAATCGAACGGCGAGTTCACCGATCGGCGCGAAGGCCAGTGACGCACTCATTTATCGGAAATTTCGCCGGCCGGCGGAATCGACCCGAGGTCGACTTTGCGCAACAACTCGAGCTCATCGAGTAACTCCTGAAAGCCGGTAATAATGCCAAGCTGCGGATCGACTAGTTCTGAAATTTCCGCATCCTCCCAGGCGTAACTGCCAAACTGGTCACGGATGCCGAGCAGGGTTTGTTGCTGAAGTCGTTTCATCGTCGAAATGTTTCTATTTCTGCTACTTACCCGGTGCGAGTTTACGCTACTATCTCGGGATTCCCAATCTACGAGGACAGGACCCAATGGGAAAGGTGCTTTCACAACAGCAAATCGACCAGTACCATGAACAGGGTTGTATTGCGCCGATCGATGTAATGCCCGAGAAAGAGCTGTGTTGGATATGCAATGCAGGCTTATGTGCCGGCAGGTGGGCGACAGGTACTGGGTGAAAACTACTGGCTACCGATGCGCGACGATTGTTTGCTGTCTGATTTCACTGAGCTAAAAAGACCTGCCTGCGACATGGACCCAAATGGCGAAAGCGAACGACTAAAGGCTAATCTCAACTGGGCCAATATTCTATACCAGGGCGCGCGCCGGAAACGCGCCTACTGATCCCCTCGAAGCCGCCGGGTTAATATGTTGAACGAATCGCAAAAATCAGAATTCCGGGAAAATGGGGTAGTCGTAGTCGAGTCGGCGCTGTCGTTTGATGATTTGAAACCACTACGCCGACAGCATCAGCAATGGATCGAAGAATCCCGACGACACGATGGCCCTTTCGGCGAAATGCTGGACGGTCGCCCACGTTTTGACGTGGAGTCCGGCCATAGTGCAGAAACGCCAGCGCTGCGTCGTGTCGCATCTCCCGAGGAGATTTCGGATGACTTTCTGAACCTGTTAGAGCAGGGGCCTTTACTCGAGAATGTGGCGGATCTGCTCGGTGACGACCTGCGCTTTCACCACGCCAAGCTCAACAGCAAGCTACCGGGAAGTGGTACCACGGTGAAATGGCACCAGGATTTTACCTTCGATCCACACAGTAACGACGACTGCATCACCGCAATGCTGTTTCTCGATGCTATCACTAGCGAAATTGGTCCTGCGCGGGTCGTTCCCGGATCGCATCGGGGACCGCTGTACTCGTTATGGCATGACGGCATATTTACCGGGGCCGTTGCCGAGGAAGTCGCCGCGGATTGTGAAAGCAGGGCGGTCGAATGCCTGGGTCCCGCGGGTAGTTTGTGTTTGATGCACACGCGCGCGTTACACGCGTCATCGGCAAATTTGACACCGGATCCGCGCACGCTTTACATCGCCACTTTAACTGCAGCCGACGCGATACCATTGGTCGCTTGTGCGGTACCCAGTATTCATGCTGGCCGCATAGTCCATGGTAAGAATCCCGGGCGTATACGCTCGATCGCCTTTGACATGGAGAATCCTGAAATTCCTTCCTGGGCCTCCTTTTTCAACCAGCAGGCGACCAGTTAGTGCGCCAGTAACAGCGAAACGGGTGCCTGTTTGAGCAGGTCGCGGGTCACCCCGCCCAGTATGATTTCGCGCAGGCGCGTATGACCGTAGGCGCCCATCACGATCAAATCTGCATTCATCTCCGCGGCTTGTCCGATGATTGCGTCGGTGGCACTTATATCTGGATCACTGATACCGCTGGAGATTGCTTCGATGCCGTGTGATTCGAGAAATCTTGCCAGCTCCCGGGCATGTGGATGACCATTTGCCGTGCTGGTATCACTACCGTTCGGTTCCGATGACAGCACCACGACAGTTTCCGCGCGAACCAGCAATGGCATGGCCTCGCGCAACGCGTGCGCTGATTCCCGGCTGGCATTCCAGGTTAACAGCACGCGTTTCCCGGGGGGCTTGAGTTTACCGCTATGCGGCACCACCATGCAGGCGCAGGCACCCTCGAAAAGTAACGAGTTGGCCAGGCCATAACTCGCGTTGTCGAGATCTTCGGGCTGGTCCTGACCCAGCACCAACAGGTCAGAGTATTTACTGTGTTCGCGCAAGATGGGAATGAGCTGACCTTCCAGCACATGACCTTCCATCGAAACACCGGCCTCATCGGCGAGCTTTTGATACTCGCCAAGCGTATCCCGGGCGCGAGCCAGCGCTTTTTCGGTGACTTCGGTGATCACGTCGACACTGATCTGGGCTTCTACGTAAGAGGGAACGACATAATCCGGAACCACTAATAGCCCGGTGACACGTGCATCAAAGGTTCGTGCCAGCTCGAACGCAGTAGCGAGTCGATTCTGGCAACCGCTGCTATGATCCAGGTGGATCAGAATATTCTTGAATTCCATGGTTTTACTCCAATTGGAAGATGAAATCATGATGCGTGAGATTGCTCACCGCAGTATTGATATGAATCAATGCCCGGTCGAGTTTAACAAATAATATCTGTGCAGGTAAAATCCTGAGCCTTAGATGAATTCAACCAACCCAGAACTTAAAAGATCTATCTCCCTGTCTTTGCTGACGTTGTACGGGCTTGGTAATATTCTCGGCGCCGGAATTTACGTACTCATTGGCAAAGTGGTTGCCACCGCGGGAATATTCACTCCGTGGTCATTCCTGATCGCGTCGCTGATTGCCGGATTAACCGCGTTTACCTACGCTGAGCTTTCCTCACGATATCCGCTAAGTGCGGGTGAAGCGGTCTACCTGCAGGCCGGCTTTGAAATAAAGCTGCTGTCAGCAGGCGTGGGGGTTTTGATTATACTCGCCGGCATCGTTTCCGCGGCTGCCATTGCGCGCGGCTTTGTCGGTTACTTCCAGCAATTCTGGTCTCTGCCCGCGCCGGTAGTGATTACCTTGCTGGTTATCGCGCTGGGGTCGCTCGCCATCTGGGGGATAGTCGAATCGGTACGTGTCGCCGCGTTATTCACGCTGGTGGAAATGCTGGGTCTGGCAATCATAATCTGGGTAGCGCTGCCCGATAGCGCCACGCTGGGGGCAAGCCTTACGGCAATAGCCACACCGACAGAATTTGGTGAGTGGAACGGCATTTTACTCGGTGGGATTCTGGCGTTCTACGCATACATTGGATTTGAAGATATGGTCAATGTGGCCGAAGAGGTGCGTAATCCAGTCAAAACCATGCCGCTCGCAATCCTGATCGCGCTGGTGGTGTCGACTTCGCTGTACATGGTGGTGGCGCTGGTTGCGATAGCCAGCGGGCCAATCGCTGAACTGGGCTTTTCGGAGGCACCGTTGGCCCTGATATATCAGCGTGCTGCGGGAACTTCGCCGACCCTGATAAGCGCTATCGCAATGGTAGCGGTCGTCAATGGAGCGTTGATCCAGATAATCATGGGGTCCCGGGTTTGCTATGGTCTAGCCCGGCAAGGCTGGATCCCAGCGATTCTGGGACGAGTTCATCCACGCACCCGTACGCCGGTCGTTGCAACCCTGATGGTATCGGGATCGGTACTGGTAATGGCACTGTGGCTGCCGGTGGAGACGCTGGCGCGTGCGACCAGCCTGTTGCTGTTAGTCGTATTTGCGCTGATCAACCTGGCGCTGTGGAAAATACAGCGCAATCCTGAACTGGGCCAGGCCGGATTCAGTGTCCCGCACTGGATACCCGTTGCCGGTTTTGCTGCTTCAGTGGCTTTCCTGAGTTACCAGTTACTTGCTGGAATCATGGCATAGAAAAAGGCGGTATACATCGGTGTACCGACAGGAACAGCGTCGGAAACTAGCTTCCCTCGTCCATCACCCAGCGGATTGCGCGTTGGTTTAATTCGTGTGCGGAGCCCAGGCCCAGCTTCTTCTTGATATGCGCCTGGTGAGTTTCTATCGTCTTCACGCTGAGGTTGAGTTGCTCGGCCATCTGACTGGTTGTCACGCCTTGACCGATGAGTTCGAACACCTGTAGTTCGCGATTGGAAAGACTGTCGATATCGCGTTTTTCTCCACTGGCATCAACCATACCGCTGAGTAAACGATCGGTCATATGTTGACTGAGATAAACCTTGCCATTCAACACCTGGCGAATGGCCCGGATGATGCGTTCCTGGGCTTCCTGCTTGTTGATGTAACCGCGTGCGCCGGCGGCAAGCACGCGTTCGGCATACAACGTTTCATCGTGCATCGAGGCGACCAGCATGAGGATATCCCTGTCCCGCGATTTGATGTGTTCGATCAGATCGAGACCGCTACCGCCGGCCAGTGAAAGATCGATGATTGCAAGATCGGGGCTGCTGACGTCGATCTGTTTGAGTGCGTCGGCCATATCACCGGCTTCACCGCAAACCTCGAGGTCAGGGCAATCGCCAATTAGCTGCGCTAACCCGGCGCGCACCAGAGGATGGTCATCGACTATCAGTATTCTTGCCATAGGTTGTTTTGCTAGATCACTCGATCGGAAAGTAACATTTTATCTCGGTACCTTCAGCATGTCTGGATTCAATTCTAAATTCAGCATCGATCAGCCCGCAGCGGTGTTGCATGATACGTAAGCCCAGACCGCTGGATTTGTCAGGCGATTTCTGCAATCCAGCACCATTATCACGAACCACGAGGCACCCGCGTGTGCCTTCGATGCCTACGGAAACCTGAATCTGGGTTGCCCGGGCATGTTTGATGGCGTTGTTAAGCGCCTCCTGCACGATGCGATACAGGTGCAGTGCGCTGCTGTTGTCCGAGATGCGCACTCGCTCACTAATGGTTAGCAAAATCGACACATCACTTTGTGAACGAACCTCTTTAACCAGGTTCTCGATCGAGTCCATGAGGCCTTCGGCATCGACGTCAACTGGCATCAGGCCGCGCGACAGTGCGCGCACCTGGGAAATGGCTTCCTGCAGACCACTGGCAAGTTTTGCCGCCAGCTCATGTTCAGGTTTGCTGGCTTTGTTCAATAGACTGGTTGCGAGCAGGCCTAAGCCAGTCAACTGCTGCCCGAGACCGTCGTGCAGTTCCTGTCCGACACGGCGTTGCTCATTCACCGGAATCTCGAGTACTTCACGCTGCAATTGTTGCTGTTCGCTGATATCCACGATCACCGCCGCAAACAGGCGTGCGTGGCTGGTGTTGATATCGCCGATCGACAGATAAATCGGAAAGCGTGTGCCATCCTTGCGTAATGCCGTTAACTGACGCCCGCTGCCGATAATCCTGGCAACCCCGGTTTGCATATAGTTTTTCATGTAACCGTCGTGTGCGAGACTATGTTCGCGCGGCATCAGGCATTTAACAGATTCGCCGATTAATTCTCGCCTGGCATAACCAAACAATTTCTCGATAGCCGGATTTATAAACTGAATCACCCCCGTGGTACTGGCGATAACGATGCCCTCACGCGAAGTTTGGGCTAGCGTCTGAAAGGTTTCGGCCTGTTGATCGATGGCCTGCTCAATCGGTCTTGAAATGCGAAAGAAGAGTCGGCTGGCGATAAAGATGACTAGTATTGCCACGCTGATCGCAATTAATCCCGCGTGGATAAAAGGCTTGCGGATTTCGCTAGTGTCTATTTTGGCTACCAGCCCCAAATCGAGCACTGCAACCGGTTCATAGGCCGCAAGTACTTCGACGCCGCGATAATCCAGCCCGGTCAGGACCCCTGAATTTCCGGATAGCGCTTGACGCATTGGCTCCGCCCACTCGCCATTGAATGGTATCGGCTGCGGCATTTGACTTTGTGTATGTCGATGGCTCAGCACAAATACGATCTGCTCACTGTCGCGCCGTGCGAGTGCAAATTCGCCGGTTTCACCGAAGCCTTTAAACTCGCGATAGGCAGCGGCAACCTGATCCAGGGTCGCTGCCCCGGCGCCCTGCGGGTGATCTTCATCACTGTGCTGGTTATCGAATTCTGCAATTGCCTCGATTAAACGTGCCTGGCTTTTGACGGTTTCGACCAGTCGCAATCGATGTTGCTCAATCCCGGTGCTATACAGGCTGATGATCGAAATAGCGCTAACCACAAGGGTGGCAGCGGCCATAATCAGGAAAAGCTGGTTGAAAGGTTGGCGTTGAATCACTTAACAAGGGTTCTTGTGATTAATATTATCCGGCTATGGTATCTGGAATGCCCCTATATGCCCATCAGGAAAACCCCGATGGTAGCAAGCATCATCCTGGCGCATGCTAATTTACAAGATTAATCAGGTAGGGGAAAAATCATGCAAACTCAGGTCCAAACCAGTCATCTAGCGCACCAGTGTAATGTCTGTGAACCCCGTGGCGGTTGCCTGGGGCTGCAGTTACTCGATAGTGAGGAAGTACGCCGACACCTGAGTCAGAGCAAACGTATAAACCGCAAGGGCGAGCATGTATTTCGTGCCGGTGAAGAGGCCGATGCTTTTTTCGTGGTGCGCAGTGGTTCGGTAAAGAGCTACCTGGTTACCGAAGACGGGGAAGAACAGGTGCTGGGTTTCTACTTGCCAGGAGATGTTTTTGGGCTGGATACCACCGCGTCGAAGCGGCGTATGTCTTCGGCGTTAACCCTTGAAACGACCTCTTTATGCCGCTTTCAACATGCTTACCTGGCCGACAAGGCGCAGGGATCAAGTCTGCTGAAGATCACGGCCGAGCAGATGCAGCGGGATCATAACCTGGTACTGATGCTGGCGCGCAAGGATGCCGATGGACGGATTGCCAGTTTCCTTGATGATCTGGCTTGTCGCTACTGGTCACGCGGTTATTCCGCCTCGGCATTCCTGTTATCTATGTCACGCCAGGATATCGGTTGTTACCTTGGGCTTGCGGTTGAAACCGTGAGCCGAACCCTGACCCGTTTTCAGGAATGTGGTGTATTACAGGTTAATCGCCGTGAAGTGGAAATTCTGGATCATGATACCTTGCGTAAAATTGCCGGCACCCGGGTCAACTCGACACCGGGCTGCTGCAAGAGCGTCGAACTTAAATCGGTATGTTGATGGTGATTTTGCATTCTTAAGCTGGTAAAGCCGCTGTATAGCCCGAATGCAATTAACATTACTCCCGCCGATGTTCTTACCAGCGGTGACCTCACCCAGCCCTGGAAAAAGCTGAACACGTTGCCCGCGATCAGCATCGCCGGCAATGTTCCGAGACCAAAACCCAGCATCAGCATGGCCCCATCGTAGGCATTACCGGTGGTCATCGACCAGGCGACCACTGCGTAAACCAGTCCACAGGGAAGCCATCCCCAGAGCAATCCAAGTAGATACGCCTGTAATGGAGTCTGAATCGGGAACAAACGCTTTCCCAGGGGCTGGATGTGACGCCACAGGTTATGGCCGAGCTTTTCCAGTACCGCCAGGCCTCGCCACCAGTTGGCCAGGTAAAGCCCGAGCGCGATCATGAAAGCCGCTGCTACCAGTTTTCCAGCGACCGGGCTAATCCCGATTTGCACCAATCCTGCGCCAAGCGATCCAGCCAGCAAGCCTACCAGCAGGTAACTACTGATCCGCCCGCCGTTGTAGCCGAGCTGATAGACGAGCAATGATTGGGGTTTGCCGGTCGGACCGTGGGCGACACCCATGTTGAGAGCCGCGACGATACCGCCACACATGCCGAGGCAATGACTTGATCCCAGCAGACCCACAATGATTGCGGCGCCGAATGTGAAGTCTACCGGCATCGATTATTCAGCAAAATAGTTAGGTAATAGTTCGGCCGTGGTCTGCTGGGGGTATTGTAACGATCCGGTCAGGCGCCAGTCCCCGGTTTGCAGGGACAGGTTCCAGCGGCCCTTGCCGGGCAAGCTGATTTCGCCGGCCAGCAAGTGGCTCTCGCTTTTTTGCATTTCTAACTTTTGATCAAGCCCTGGCATGGTCGCATGGATCAGCTCGAGTACAATTTTGTCCCCGGGTATTATTTGCACCTCGGGAGCAAAGCGAATTGCTACGCTGCCGTCGGCTTCGAGTTTGAACCCGGCAGCCAGGCCCAGTTCATAGGCGAATTTATCGCGTGCCAACACGCGGTTAATCTGCTTGCCCTTTTTATAGTAATCATCGACCACGAGCCCGGAATAGGACTGAATGGCGAGCGTGATCATGACCACACCCATGATGACTGCCGATAATGGAATGGCGATTAGCATCCAGACTAGCGGTTCGCGTTTCCAGTTGCCCGGTGTCTGCTGTGTAACCGCCATCATGTTTTCCCCGGGCCGACGAAGCGTGCCTCTTCGACAATTTGTAAATGATTGGCATCGGCTGCCTGCAGATGAAAACTAACCGGAACACTGCGCTGTTCGAGATTCAATTCATCGGCCTGGAGACGAACTACCATTTGATATATGCTGCCTGCCTCGACCATGATCTCCTCTTGATCGGTCACCAGTTTGAGGCCATCGATACCTTCGGCACGGAGTATGTAACGATGTGAATCCGAATCCATGTTGAGTATTTTAAGCGTGTACACGTTTTCGATCAGGCCATCCCGTGTTTCCCGGTAAAGCGTATTACGATCACGGATAACGTCAAGGTCTAGTGCGATGCGTTGCGAGACATGTACAAACAGGGCACCACACAAAACCAGCAGAATGGCTGCGTAAACCATGATTCGCGGGCGCAGGATGTGTTGAGTCTTGCCCTGGGCTGAATTTTCGGTGGTGTATTTAATCAATCCCCGCGGATATGACATCTTGTCCATGATTTCGTCACAGGCATCGATGCACAGGGAACAGGCGATGCACTCGTATTGCAATCCATCACGGATATCGATGCCGGTTGGGCAGGCCTGCACGCAGACATTGCAGTCGATACAGTCACCGAGCCCCGCCGACTTTGGCTCAGTGCCACGGCGGCGTGAACCGCGGGGTTCGCCGCGTTCCGGATGATAGGCAACGATCAGCGTGTCCGAGTCGAACATCGCGCTCTGAAAACGCGCGTAGGGGCACATGTACAGGCAGACCTGTTCCCGCATGAAACCGGCGTTGCCGTAGGTGGCGAAGCTGTAGAACAGAATCCAGAAGGTTTCCCAGGGTCCGAGGCTTAAGCTAAGGAGCTTGTTGGCGAGTACCCCCATGGGAGTGAAATAGGCGACGAAGGTAAAGCCGGTCCAAAGCGAGAAAGTAACCCATGCCGTGTGTTTCAGTATTTTGATGCGGATTTTTCTGGCTGAAAAAGGTGCCTTGTCGAGTTTCATCCGCCTCGAGCGGTTGCCCTCGATTTTGCGCTCCATCCACAGGTAGGCCTCGGTCCAGACGGTTTGCGGGCAGGCATAGCCGCACCAGACGCGACCGAGCAGCGCGGTAAAGAAGAACAGGGACAGTCCAGCCAGAATCAATATTGCGGCCAGGTAAATAAAATCCTGTGGCCACAGGGTGAGCCCGAAGATATAGAATTTACGCGCCGGCAGGTCGAACAATATCGCCTGGCGTCCACCCCACTGCAGCAGTGGAGTTAAATAGTAAATACCGAGTAAGCCCAGTAACGAGATTACTCGCAGCCGTGAAAATCTACCGCTGACTTCGCGCGGGTAGATTTTTTCATGCTTCGCAAAAATTTCCTGTAATTCCGGTTCTGCTTGCTGGGTTGCCATTGAATTGCTGTCCACCGTCAGGCTTTCAACGCCCCTGCTTGTTGAGAAAGCGGCAATTCGAAATGGTGAAGTATAGCGTGCCGTAGCTGGAGGCAATGGCCAGGATCCAGAACAGGAAAAAGCCGATGCTGTACGCCGCCAGGGGGCTTATATCGATATCCAGATTAAACGGAATCAGATCTACCGGGTTGAACGCGGAAAAAAATAACCCGCTGGCGACAATCGCAACCAGGAACGAGGGCCACAACACAGAAATGATCTGTTGCGCACGCGGGATATTTTCCGGTATCGGTGGACGCATTACTTTTCTTGCGACAAGCCGTAAATGTAAGCCGCCAGCAGGTGAACCTTGGCTTCACCGAGGAATTCCCCATGTGCCGGCATCTGTCCATTGCGTCCCTTGGCTATTGACTGACTGATACGGGTGATCGAACTGCCGTAAAGCCAGATATCATCGGTCAGATTCGGTGCGCCGAGGGCGGTATTGCCGGTGCCTGTGGGGCCATGGCAGGCGACGCAGAAAATATCGAACTTGGCCTTGCCTTTTGTCGCCAGCTCGGCGATGGTCGAACGACCGGAGAGACTCAACACGTACTGGGTTACTTCATCGACGCCACTTTCTCCACCCAGTGGTCCTTCCCAGGCAGGCATTGCGGCGATACGGCCGTCCATGATTGTGGTTTTGATGCTTTGTGGGTCACCGCCCCATAGCCAGCTGTTGTCACGCAGGTTCGGGTAACCCCGCGCGCCACGTGCATCTGATCCATGGCAGGTCGTGCAATAGTTGGCATACAGGCGCCCACCTACCTTGAGAGCGTCTTCATCCTTGATCAAATCGAGGATCGTGGTTTGTTGATAGCGCTCGAACAGGGGTCCGACCCTGGCGTCCATTTCCTCGACTTCCTGTTCGTAAGCACCTTGGGAAGTCCAGCCCAGAACGCCTTCGAAAGTGCCCAACCCGGGGTAAAGCAACAGGTAAAAACCGCTGAAGACGATGGTGATGTAGAACAGTCCCAGCCACCAGCGGGGCATCGGATTGTTTAACTCGGATAAGTCACCGTCCCAGACGTGGCCGGTGCTTTCGGTCCCGCCGCTCTTTTTATGATCCGACGTCATCCAGCGCAGCAGCCAGACACAGGCGAGGATACTGATGATGGTAAGTATCGTGATATACCAGTTCCAGAAATCGCTATTAAAATCGGCCATGAATCTACTCCGAAGAAATTTTGTTGTTGTCGGTCTGCGGCTCATCTTCGAACGGTACGCGCGCCGCTTCGTCAAACGCGGCTTTACGCTTGCTGCTGAAGGCCCACCATACGATCCCCAGGAAAGTAACCATCACGACAATGGTCCACAACGATTGAAACAGGGTAAAGGTCATCGCTATCTCCTGGATTTGAGTTCGATGCCGAGGCCCTGCAGGTAGGCAATCAATGCGTCGAGCTCGGTTTTGCCGTCTAGCGCCTGCGGTGCAGCTTCGATTTCTGCGTCGGTGTAGGGTGCACCGAGGGTACGCAAGGTAGTCATCTTGGTGCGGATGAGGCTGCCATCGAGCATGTTTTCCTGTAGCCACGGGTATCCCGGCATGATTGATTCGGGGACCACGTCGCGTGGATTGGCCATATGCACGCGATGCCAGTCATCGCTGTAGCGACCACCAACACGATGCAAATCGGGCCCGGTGCGTTTAGAACCCCACTGGAAAGGCCGGTCGTAGACGAATTCCCCGGCGACCGAGTAGTGCCCATAACGCTCGGTCTCGGCACGAAATGGACGAATCATTTGCGAGTGGCAGAGGTAGCAGCCTTCGCGCACGTAGATATCGCGTCCCTCGAGGCGTAAGGCGGAATAAGGTTTTAACCCCGCCACCGGTTCGGTCAGCGAATCCTGGAAAAACAACGGTACAATCTGCACTAGTCCGCCGACGGATATCACGGCTATGATCAAAACGATCATCAGGCCGATGTTCTTTTCAACTTTATCGTGTGCTGAAGCCATGGTGGTATCTCGTTGTGTACTTAGTGGGCACTTGCCGGTGCGGGAATTTCAACTTCAATGCCTTTTGCGCCGGCGATGGTTCGCCACAGGTTGTAAGCCATCACCACGGTACCCAGCAGGAAGCAGGCGCCACCGAGGGTGCGCACGATGTAATAGGGGTGCATCGCCTGCACCGACTCGACAAAACTGTAAGTAAGGGTGCCATCCGAATTGACCGCGCGCCACATCAGACCCTGCATGATACCGGCCACCCACATGGAGGCGATGTAAAGCACGATACCGATGGTTGCGGCCCAGAAATGAATTTCAACCAGTCTCAGGCTGTAAAGCTCACGACCAAACAGCCGCGGGATCATGTAATACATCGCACCCATTGATACCAGTGCAACCCATCCTAGCGCGCCGGAATGCACGTGACCAATGGTCCAGTCGGTGTAGTGTGATAGCGCGTTAACCGTTTTGATCGCCATCATCGGGCCTTCGAAGGTGGACATGCCGTAAAACGAGATTGACACGACCAGCAGGCGCAACACTGGGTCGGTGCGCAGTTTGTGCCAGGCGCCCGACAGGGTCATGATGCCGTTGATCATGCCACCCCAGGAAGGCGCGAGCAGAATCAGCGACATGATCATGCCCAGCGACTGCGCCCAGTCGGGTAGCGCGGTGTAATGCAGATGGTGTGGTCCGGCCCAGATATAGGTAAATATCAGTGCCCAGAAGTGAACCACCGACAATCGATAGGAATACACAGGGCGACCGGCCTGCTTGGGCACGAAGTAGTACATGATGCCAAGGAAGCCAGCAGTGAGGAAAAACCCTACCGCGTTATGCCCATACCACCATTGCACCATGGCGTCCTGTACCCCGGCATAGGCCGAGTAGGATTTCCACAGGCTTACCGGTAACGCGGCGCTATTAAATACATGCAGCACCGCGATGGTGATTATGAAAGCGCCGAAGAACCAGTTGGCCACGTAAATGTGCGGGATTTTACGTTTGACAATGGTGCCGAAAAAAACCAGCGCGTAGCTGACCCAGACCAGGGTGATCAGGATATCGATCGGCCACTCCAGCTCGGCGTATTCCTTGCTGCTGGTGATGCCCAGCGGCAGCGTGATTGCCGCCAGCACGATGACTGCTTGCCAGCCCCAGAAAGTAAAAGCCGCCAGTGCCGGGAAGGCCAGTTTGGCGTGACAGGTATGCTGCACCACGTAGTAAGAGGATGCAAACAATGCGCAGCCACCGAAGGCAAAGATGACCGCATTGGTATGCAATGGCCGTAAGCGGCCGAATGTCAGCCACGGGATATCGAAATTGAGCGCCGGCCAGGCAAGCTGAGCCGCGATCAGTACCCCGACCGACATGCCGACGAGACCCCATACGATCGTCATAATCGAAAATTGCCGAACTACTTTATAGTTATAGGTTTCAGTGTTTGTCATCTAGTGCGTCCTCGAAGTTTGATACGCATCAAACTGGTGGATCTTGGATTAGTTGGTGAAAACTGGCTGCAGGCCCATGCCCCAGAGCAGGGCGGTCATCCCCAGTAGTGAAACCAGTGCGATCAGGCCCACGGCGAGAACCGCGGAGGAATACAGGAATCCGCGTTCCGTCGGAATTTCCATCATGATCGGTAGTCCCGTATACAACAGGTATACCGTGTAGGCGAGCGCGGGTAGCCCCATCAGCATGTTCAGCCACAACACCGGGTAGACTTCCATCAGACCGATTAAAAATAACGGGGTCGCAGTGTAGGCTGCCAGAGCGATACACAGCGATAAAGGCCTGACCACCTCGTAAGCCTTGCCGAGCAGGTGAATGACCCAACCGATCGAAAACACGCCAACTAACAGCGCCAGGTAGTAAATTATGGCGATTGCGAACGCTGAATCGCCGGTGATGCGAATCGGCTCGCCAACGCCGATGCGCCAGCCGACTTGCGTGGTACCGATATAGCCTGAAACTGCCGGGATCAGCGCAAGAATGAAAACGTGCCCAACAGGACTGCTGGCTCCACTTAGTTGTTGTTCACGGATTTTTTCCCACTGACGCACAGGGTCAGTAAGCAGACCAATAATGTGTTGTATAAACATGGCGTTTGGATCTTGTTATTTAGCGTGGATTATTCACAAACCTTACTATACGGTATTGATTTAGATCAAGCACTGCGCATAAACAGGTTGCAACTTACACTAAATCACAGGTTCTAGGCGGCGTATCAGGCAGCCGAGAGACCGATGGGGCCTGCACTAGACATATCCATGGATTACCGAAATTCCGATCAGACCGGGGCAGAACACAGGCTGTCAGTCGAACCCAATTGTTTTCATTGTGGTTTGCCCGTGCCTGCTGATCTGGATTTGACAGCCCACATCGATGGCGCGGATCAACCCATGTGCTGCCATGGTTGCCAGGCGGTTGCCGAGGCCATTGTCGCCGCCGGTCATGAAAATTTTTACCGGGTCAGAACCGAGGTTTCACCGACGGGGCAGGATTTGCTGCCCGGGTTTCTGCGTGACACCGAAATCTACGATGTACCGTCAATACAGAACCAGTTTATACAGTCTCCTGGCGGCGACCTGCGCGAAGCCAGCCTGATGCTCGAAGGTATAACCTGTGCGGCATGCATCTGGTTGAACGAACAGTATATCGCCGGTCTGCCCGGAGTCGAACAGGTTCGCGTAAACTATGCCACGCAACGGGTGCTGGTGCGTTGGCACGATAGCCGTATCAGGCTCAGCGAAATTTTGCAGGCGATCCAGAGAATCGGCTACCGCGCCTTGCCATACAACCCGGCTCAGCAACAGGAACACCATCGTAGGCAACGCCGTCAGCAGCAACGTCGTCTCGCGGTCGCCGGCCTGTTCGGCATGCAGGTGATGATGCTTTCGATCAGTCTGTATGCGGGCGCCTGGTCGGGTATGGAGGACAATTTCCAGCAGTTTTTCCGCTGGCTCAGCCTGGGTCTTACGCTGCCGGTCTTACTTTACTCGGCAACGCCATTTTTTGTTTCCGCCTGGCGTGACCTGAAACGTTTGCGTGTGGCCATGGACCTCCCGGTATCGCTGGCAATCGGTATCGCCTTTGTGAGTAGTGCCATGGCGACCATCAACGGTCACGGCGAAATTTATTTTGATTCGGTGGTGATGTTCGTCTTCTTTCTGTCGGCGAGCCGATATTTCGAGAATATGGCCCGTCAGCGCTGTGCCGCATCGGTCGAGCAACTGGTGCAATCGATGCCGATTATGGCGACTCGACTGAACCCCGCGGGCGATGCCGAAGAGGCGGTACCGGCAGCGGCGTTGGCAATCGGTGACCGGGTTTTGATACGACCGGGTGAAACAGTGCCTGCCGATGGGGAGATCATCGAGGGATTTTCGGCTTTTGACGAATCACTGCTGAACGGTGAAAGTATTCCTCTCGACAAGAGTCAGGGCGATAGCCTGCTTGGTGGCAGTATCAATGTAACCAACCCGTTGCAAATGGAAGTCAGGGCGGTTGGGGCCGATACCGTTATGGCCGAAATTCAGCGCACCATCGAACGCGCCCAGGCCGATAAACCGCCCCTGGCACGCCTGGCGGACCGGGTAGCTGCGAGTTTTATCGGTATCGTGCTGTTGATAGTTGCCGGCGTCGCTATATTCTGGTTGCTCTACGATGCTGAACGCTGGTTCGAGATAGCGCTGTCGGTTTTGATCGTTAGTTGTCCCTGTGCATTGTCGCTGGCGACACCGACTGCGATTAGCGCGGCCCTGGGGAAAATGCAAACCTCCGGTTTGCTGGTGAAGCGGGGATCGGCGCTGGAGAAGCTGAATAAAATTACCCATGTGGTGTTCGATAAAACCGGTACCCTGACCCGCGGCAAGCCAATGCTCAAGGAAGTGATATGTAAATCCGAATTCGATCGAGAATCATGCCTGCAACTCGCTGCCATGCTGGAGCAGCACTCCGAGCATCCATTGGCACAGGCGCTATTGCGAGAAGCCGGTCCGGTAAACAGCAACGCCAGCACGCAGGTGACCAGTATTGCGGGAGGCGGTATTAGTGCTCGCATCGATAGTCAGGATTACCTTATCGGTAGCATTGAATTTATCACTCGCCAGATCGACGCAGAGATACCGCCGCCCTGGCTCGAGCAGATAGCCTACGAGGCGGTGACCGCGGTAGTCCTGGTGCGTGGCGATACTGTCATGGCGATGTTCACCTTTGTCGATGATCTGCGTGATGATGCCAGGGATCTGGTGGAAACCTTGCAGCATATGGGGAAGTCGGTGATGCTGATGACCGGCGACCGCAGCGCTACGGCAATGCAGGTGGCCGAGTTAACCGGTATCGATGATTACCGGGCGCAGATGTCACCGCAGGCTAAGATGGAAGCGGTACAGGCATTACAGTCTGCAGATGCGTTGGTGTTGATGGTTGGCGACGGCGTTAACGACGCCCCGGTGTTATCCACGGCTAATGTATCGATTGCGATGGGTGGCGCCAGTTCGCTCGCTAAAACCAGTGCGGATATCGTGTTGATAGCCAATCACCTGCACACGGTTGCCCGGGCATTCGACATGGCCGGTCGAACCCAGCGCGTAATCAAGCAGAATATGGCGTGGGCGTTGATGTATAATTTTGCCGCAATCCCGGCCGCTGCGATGGGATTGATAGCACCATGGCTTGCCGCGATCGGTATGTCGGTAAGCTCCCTGTTGGTTGTTCTGAATGCACTGAGGTTGACGCGTTAATGGAAATTATCTACCTGTTGATACCAGTCTCTTTGATCTTGCTAGGATTGATCGTGTGGATTTTGCTATGGGCGGTACGAAGTGGTCAGTATGACGACCTCGAGGGCCCCGCGCATCAAATCCTGATGGACGAAGACAAGATTGTCGACAGGCAAAAAAAATAGCCGGCGGGGAGGTGCCGGCTAAAATACTCTAGGTATTTAAGAGTAGGAGTCGAGATAAAGTGTATTCACTGTTCGGCTCCTGGTAATTGATCTAGATCAATTTCTCGCCTTGTTTTTAAAATAGTTGTGACTAGACAGTTCTGGAAAATAATCCGTGAACATTTGACGTTTGCTGGTAACGGTCGAAGACCATGCAGATGTTACGCACCAGCAGGCGACCGGGTGGCAGAACAATGATTTCGTCACCGCTCAGCTCGACCAGGCCATCCTTTATCATGTCGTCTAGTCGAGCCAGTTCATCGGCGAATTGACAGCTGAAGTCGATGCCCCATTTTCTCGAAACCCTGCGCATGTCAAGTCTGAAATGACAAACCAGGTCCTGGATGATTTCGCGCCGCAGCAGGTCATCCTGATCGCTTTGAAATCCGCGCACTAGCGGAAGCTGTCCCTTTTCCAGACTGTCATGATAAACCGTGAGGTCGGTGGTGTTCTGACTGAAATTATCGCTGACATTACCGATTGCAGAGATACCGAAACCTAACGAGTCGCATTGTGCATGCGCGGAGTACCCCTGGAAGTTTCGATGCAGACTGCCATTACGTTGCGCTACCGCAAGCTCATCTCCTGGCTTGGCGAAATGGTCCATGCCGATGTATTCATACCCTGCACTACATAACTTGTCGATAGCGCTGTGGAGAATGGCGAGTTTTTCACTGGAGTCAGGTAAATCCTCTGCCTGGATGCGTCGCTGCGGTGGAAACCGATGTGGCAGGTGGGCATAGTTGTACATTGCGATTCGATCCGGGTCGAGATCGATAATCATGTCCAGGGTCGTCGAAAAACTTGCCAGTGTTTGATGCGGCAGGCCATAAATCAAATCAAGGTTGATCGAACGGATGCCGACACGGCGTGCGTCATTGATGATCGCCGATGTTAATTCCAGGCTCTGGATCCGGTTGACGGCTTTTTGTACTTTTTCGTCGAGGTCCTGAACACCGAGGCTGATACGATTGAAACCAAGTCCACGGAGGTGCGCGATACCGCCTTTGTCGATCACACGGGGGTCGAGTTCAATCGAGTAATCCGACTCGCTATCTGATATTAGTTTGAAATGCTGTGCAATTCTTTCCATCAACTCCTGCGATTGCTGATGGGTCAGGAATCCGGGCGTACCGCCGCCCCAGTGTAACTGGTGAACTTCGCGGTCCGAATCAAACAGTTGCGCCTGAATTTCAATTTCACGATACAGGTCCTGCAGGTAGGGTTCGGCGCGCTCCTTGCGCTTGGTGATGACCTTGTTGCAAGCGCAGTAATAGCAAATCGAGCTACAAAACGGAATGTGGAAGTAGAGCGACAGGGGTTTTGGAATCGGTTCCTCGTTACTGAGTCTGGCCCAGTCACGGTAGTCGGACTCGGTGATCTGGTCGTGAAATTCCGTTGCTGGCGGATAAGAGGTGTAACGCGGACCCGGCTTGTCGTAACGATTAATCAGGTCTTCCTGGAAAAGTGGTGGTATCGGCATCACGGGCACTGCAAAAAATTTATTGCGCCTAGATTAACTCCAGCGTGGTAGCTTGCATTGACCTGTATCAACTCTGACGAATAGATTTGGTTGCAATTGATTCGGTCATCAAGCGTGCGAAATGTTGCAGCACCGGATCCCAGTAAGGGGATAGTACGCCGATTACGTTGTGCAAATAACCCATCCAGGGAGATTTCCATCGGGTCAGGCAGCTTGTCCGTATACTTTCAGTTTGTCACCCTGCGGGATGACAGGTATTGAGGATTTTTTCGACGGTCGCTGCGATCCGGTAGAGTTTTTCGTCACTGCCATTGCTGGCCGACAGCATCAAGCCGACCGGCGCATCACCCGGTTGGTGGCAGGGGAGGCTGATCGCACAGCCGTCGAAGTAATTCACCGTTGCGGTGTTACGCAGGCAGCGCAGATTGACGCGACGCGCATCGTCCTCGTCATCGGTTTCGGAAATTGCCGGGGGGACGCTGGCGACAGTCGGGTAGAGCAGCGCATCGGCTTGCAATGAGCTGAACTGTTGGTTAAAAGCGTCGACAATCTGCTGCCTTTCGCGGTAACGGCCTTGCTGTTCACCAGCACTGATATCGGCGCCCGGTAACATCCGCTGCCCGACAAATGGATCGTATTCGTCGAGGTGTTGCTCGAGCATCTGGCGATGATGTTGCCAGGCTTCGTGCACCACGACCGGTCGTTCTATGAAGAAATCATCACATCGAGCGAGCACCGGCAGCGGCGCCCGCTGAATGTCTGCGCCGGCGGCCTCCAGTGCCGTGATTGCTTGTTCGAACGCGTCCTGTACTTCCGTATCCAGATCGTCCATGACTCGTGTCTGCGGAATCACCAGCCTCAACTTCCCGGGTTCGACTGGTTCCAGGCGCGCCAATGCCGCATCGGGTTCGACCTGCCCGCACATTAACTGGTCGAGAATAAAACAGCTGTCAACATCGATCGCCAACGGGCCCGGCGCGTCGAGCGTCGGCGACAACGGGTATATCCCGTTTAGCGACATGCGTCCATAGCTGGGTTTGACCCCGACCACGCCGTTAAACGCAGCTGGAATACGACAGGATCCGGCAGTGTCCGAACCGAGCGCGGCAGGCACTATGCCCTCGGCGACGGCGACCGCGCTGCCCGATGACGAACCACCGGGCAGGTGTCCGGTTTCACGGTCCCAGATCGATAAAGGCGTGCCATAGTGCGGGTTCTTGCCGATCCCGGAAAAGGCGAACTCGCTCATATTGGTACGCCCGAAAAACAGCAACCCGGCAGCGCGCAGTGGCGCCACCACGTCGGCGTCGGCTGCCTCGGCCTGTGCATAGTGCCTGCGCACTACCGAACCGGCCAGGGTGAGTTCATTCCTGACGTTGAACAGGTCTTTTAAGGCGATCGGGATACCGGCGAGCGGCGGCAGCGGTTGCGACTTTTTTCGCGCCCGATCGATCGAGTAGGCCAGGCTGACAAGACCCGGATTGATCGAGATAAACACCGAGTCTGACAGCAGGGCCTTTTCCAGTGCCCGTTCTACCAGTTTACTGGCCGTGGTTTCACCACTGCGCAGTGCTTCGCTAAGAATTCTTAAACCCTGCATGCTCATTCCTCTCTGTGATTGGCGGCCAGTTGATCTGCCTGAATGACGAGTATGTCGGGTTTGCTGTTCATGGCTATCTCAAGTTTTTATCTGTTTGCTGGCGGTAGACGAGCGCTGCTTAGCTGCGCCTGGGTACGTCCATGGTTGGGTTTTCATCGAAGAAACCGTCCGGCATCCAGTGAAAACCGGCATAGACTACCGGCTGCACCGGCCAGTCCTCGGGTCGAGGCCAGTGATGATAATTAACCGTGTGCCAGACCACGATGTCCGTATTATCGATGGCGCGATCAGCCTGGGTCCATTTTGGCAAGCCGTCGCCGCCGGCATGCTGGTTTGGAAACCAGCCGGCGGGATACAGCTCGTCAGCGTCGTGGCGGGTCACCCAGAGATGCTTGTACATGAAAGCGGCACGTTGTCCCACCGAGGAGTCCGCATGCTGCAGCGCGAAGCTGTTTGCCCCTGGCAGCAGTTTGTAGGCCACGGGCTCGCCATATCGATTTTTCACATTCGGATTCAGCACTCGCCAGTAGCGCGATTTACGCGCATCGATATCACGTTGCGCCTGTTGTTCGGTGGTAAAGCGGGTTTCCTCGGTGAGGATGGCATTGCCGTATGGGTTATCTTCGCCGCTAGGTGCGGTACTGAAATTCATTTCGCTAACCGAGTTGAGTTCTCCATCGACTGCCATATCGAAGCGAAAGCTAAAAGCATGCTGGTGCACATGCGATTCAATCTGATCGCCGATGTGCCTGCCGTAAGGACTTGCTTTACCGTTTTCGAGCGCCGATGGAAACGGAATGCCGGTAGCTTTGACTTCGAAACCGAGCGTACCGTCGAGGTAAAAGTACCAGAAGAATCCATAAACATAGTTGCCGATAGTTGCGATTGATGACACTACCAGGCGGCGTGAACGGGTAACTGTGGACTGCTGTGCAGAGGGCACCGAGTATTTCCACAAGATGCCATAATCTTCTTCGTGCATGCAGACCGCGTTCTTGATCAACTGCGGCTCGCCATGCCAGTCGTGGGTGAAGATGTCGAAGTAATGGATATGCCCGAGGCAATCGCAGCCCAGCGCCAGAGAATCCAGAGAAACCCCGATGCCATATTCACCGGTATCAAAGGCGTTGCGGCGGAAATTTGCCCCGCGTGGATCACCATAGGGAACCACCATCTCGGCCATCGATGCTCGCTTCATGAGCGGGCGCAGGCGTCCCTTGTCATTGATGCCGATATCGTAAAGTACCAGCCCATCGCGTTGCGCGTAACCGACCTGTAACTCCCAGTCGTGCCATTTGACGTGGAAACCATCGACTTCGAAGCTGGGACCGTCGGGCTGGGTGATCGAAATCTCGGTTAAATCCTGACGTTGCTGCTGGCGTCGGATAGGACCCGGATCAGGTGGTATCGGCACCACGCCAAAATCGTCGACACGGATTATCTCTCGCGTGCCGAGATCGAACACCGGGTGCAGATTGGCGATTGGGCGCGCATAGGGATTGTCGCCGGCATCGTTCATCAACCAGCAGTGGCCATAGGCGAGACGCCGATTTTGTTCTTCCGGGTTGCCGAAATTCCCCGCCGACCAGCTTTCGATCAGAACCCGCGATGCATCTTCAAGGCCGCGTTTGCGCAAGGCGGTGAGAAAATTTTCATCGGTACGCGCCAGTTCACAGGCCATCAGGAACTCATTCGGCACGATACGCGCCTGCACGCCTTTGAGGTGACGCCAGTCATGCAGCTCATTGGTTTCGAGCAGGACCAGCCCGGCCAGGGTGCGGTTGCTGGCGGGTTCGTAACAGCACACATAAACACTGCGTTGGTCGGGAAATCGGCCCGATTCGTCGAGGCTGATGGTTTCAAACCAGGCGCTCTCATGCAGGCCCGCATCGCTTTTTACAACGCTTACCGCCTGCCTGATTTCCGCTTCATTCAAAGGTGCTTTCAACTGGTTCATGCGAATTATCTCGATAGCCAATCCACGATGTTACCGAAAATACCCGCTTTAACGAAATATAAACCCCATATGAGGCTTATCGCAGTCAGTTCAGCTGAAATAGGTAAATACTTCTATAATTACAGATCTGGTTGTGGTGGTAATTTGAAGCCGGTTCAAGCCGGATGATACTTTTGAGCAACCGATTAAACAGGGATTAATGTTTTGGTAGAACAACAGTTTGCGGCACCCTAAAACCGCCAGCTGTAATAAATTTCGGCTCGTGATGCATCAACTGACTTACCGCTGTCTTCCTCATCAATATTCAAAGCGGTGAAACTAAGCCCCCAGCCAGCCAATGTACCGCTCCCAACATTCTCCAGATATACAACGGCGCCAATTGCCGAATCGTAATCGGTGGTGTCGCCATCGTCGTCAAGCTTCGCCCCCGCATAAGCAGCAACACCGATACCGTAGAGAAGCGGATCCGCTCGATATTGATACGCTAATTGCAAATAGGCGTCCCTGAGTGAAGCATCCCCGTTGCTGGCGTATACCCCATTGTATTGGACACCGAGCGCCAGGCGATAGCCGCTACCATGATGAGGCAATTGCTCATAACCCAGGCGTAAATTGACGCCAGATCCTGCAGTGAGATCGGGCCAGTTATCTACATCAACCAATTTGTCCCCACCGTACGAATACCCAAGGCTTACAAAGACACCACCTTCTGTGCGAGATGGAGCGGAGTCGCTCTCCTGCGACGCTTCGGGCTCAGGCTCGACAACCGGGTCGGGAATAGCTGGCTGTGGCGCAGGCTTGGGAGTAACAGGTATGGGCACCTGCGCCGGTTCAGCTACTTTCGGTGAGGCAGCTTTTGGTACTACATAATCAGGCAGTTTCAGTACGGCACCAACGTCCATATTATTCGCGCCATTGGCGAAGACAGAGGGATTCAGCTTTATGATATCCTCTCTTAAACGTGCCTGCTTTTGGGTGTTCCCGGGATAAACGGACCGACCAATGGCATACAGCGTATCACCACTTTTTATAACCCACTTTGTTCCCTTGTGCCCTGTCGCAGCGACCGCAACCGGAGTTGGATTTGTTGCCTGAAGTGCTGGCTTGGGCTGCGTCTGTTTTTTTGTTTGCACCGCTGATGGTTGATGGGCAACATATTCAGGTAACTTAAGCACAACACCCACATCCATTTTATTTCCGCCATTTTCGAAAACCGCCGGATTTAAACGCCTGATATCCAGTCGTAGTTGAGCCTGTTTGTAGATATCCCCCGGATAAATGTCGCGACCGATCGCATAGACTGTATCGCCACGAGTCACTTTCCATTTGGTACCGCTGAGTTCCCCTGCACTTACAGAGGGCAAATAAAGAGAGCAAGCCAAAATCATGGCTAGTGTGGCATCAAGCGCATGTGGTACTTGGCATATTTTCATTTTTTATATGAATCCTTAATTGTTGCGTAACTCACTTTTGTTCGAGAGATCATTATAAAACCTTGCATAAATCCACAACAAGAATTTCGTGATTCAACTCGCACTATATACCAACTAGAGATTACCCAAGATCTAAATCGGCAAGGCGCTTAACTCGTATTTAGTGGTTAACTAATTCTAGACAGTAAATTAAGAATTTCTTCTGTAATTGCAAGCTGCTTTTCCGTGATTACTGGATTGTGCGCGTTTAACAATCAACCGAAACAAGTAAATACTTCTATAATTACAGATCTGGATGCCGCGGCGCCTTGAAACCGCCTCAGACCAGATTATACTTTTGATCTACTGATTAAAGAGGGGTTAATGTTTTGGCGGAACTACAGTTACTAGTTGATGATGTTGTCATGAAGAGCTTTGTCCTTAAGAAAGACACCATTTTAATCGGGCGATCCCCGGATAATGATATTGTTATCGATGACGAATCCGTCAGCAGCGAGCATGCGCGAATAGATTTGATTCCGAGTCAGCTTATGGAAGGACTGATCGACGTCTTCATTGAAGACCTGGGAAGCACCAACGGAACTTTTGTTAATCATGCCCCCGTGAAACGCAGGCAACTGCAGGATTCTGATTACATTCGTATTGCATTTACGGACTTTAAACTGGTTGCCGGGAAATCAGGAAAACTTGCCAAAACAACTGTAATTCTGCCCGACAAGTAACGCATCGGTATGTTTGAAGGTCACTACGGCTGTTTGCCAGGCGTACTGTCAGCCTTGTCCTGTGTTCGACCCACCCAGTAGGCATCAACGATCCCGACTAGCCAGCAGATGAGCAGTACATAAGTGGCTATTTCAGCCTGTTGAGCGCCACTGCCGGCGGCGAGTCTGGTTACCTCTTCAGATATCCTGGCTATATCAAGAGGGATTTCGCCGCTTTCGATTTTACGGCTGATTTCCTGTGCCTTATCCAGGGCGGTGGATAGCAGGACCCAGACACACAGAATTGAAACGCTGGCCAACAGGGCGCCGCGAATGTGCTTTTTTAATAGAAACTGTCCACTGCCGGGAAATATAAAAGCCGAAAACAGCGCCGCTTTCAATGACTGACTCATAAAGTTTACCCGCATTTATTTGCGATGAACCCACTGGCTTCGAGCGGAATTATTGTACCTGTTAAATCCTCGCCAAAGCAGCTCAATTTCTATCATCGGTTATGCTAATATTTGCCAGCGAGGCAAGTTGAAGTCAAGTCGGCACTTAAGTTTCAGGGTATTGAATCAAAGGAAAGTATATTTTGAAAATAATAAACCGCTTACTAGTATCGTGTATTACCGTTTCTCTAATCATCGTCGCGGCTGGCTGTGGAACAGTGACTCACTCCGAGCCCGGTACGACCACGACGATCATCCTTACCCGTCATAGTGATAGAGATCCACTCGCCGAGGATCTTAATGACAAGGGGCGCCTACGGGCAGAAGCCCTGGTTGAGGCCGTAGGCGACATGAATATCAGCGCGATCTACAGCCCCGACATGAAGCGTAATCTGGAAACCGCCAAACCGCTGGCAAAGCACCTGGGAATAAAAGTCCAGGTATTGGGGCCGAGTAAAAATGAAGTTACCACGGCCATTCTGACCAGGAATCCAGGTGAAGTGGTTATCTGGATAGGGAATTCCCATAACCTGAAAGGTATTTATTCACTCCTCGGAGGTGAAGGTGCGCCGCCCATTAACTATGGCGATCTTTATATAGTGGAAGTACAGGACAGCGGGGACCCGGTAGTCACCAAAAAACGCTACGGACCACCTTAAACTACTGGAATTCTGGGGCCAAACGACCCAACTGAGACGCCCGGATTTAAATTGGTAAAGATCACTACGTAACACATAGCCACAATCCACCAATGGGAAACTGGGTCTCAGTAGTGGGAGGTCATGTATTCGATACCGTAGCCCAGTACGGAGCGCCAGGCTTTTTCAACACTCAAGTCAAATTCCGTGTCGAACTCGCGAACTGTAGCGATCAAAGCCTCGAGCCAAAGACTGTATAACTCGGGCTCAATATTCAAATGATGGCGATCGTGTTGCCTGGCGATATATTCGAGATACAGGTCCCCCGCATCGCCGCCAACGCTGGCCAATACCATCATACGCAGCGATAATCGCAGTGCTTCCTTTTGTCGCTCGAAGTCAGTGGAGACGAATTTTTCCGATACTCGCGGAGAGGCAGCGAGAAAGTTTTCATAGAAACGAGTCAGAAATGCGTCGTTTTTCTCGCACCTTTGACGACTCTTATTGAAGATGACGTCGATGGTACATTCCCCTTATCTCGAAGAATATGTGTATACCAGTATCGACAGTCTTGTATTGATCCAGATCAAGTCTCATGGAGAAAGCTGACGCTCAAACTCGTTAAATCAGTGGCGATTTACGACCCGACTCGGACGCCCCGCCGGTTGTAAATGCCCACAAAATACTGGCGCCAAAAGCCTGGAAAACAAGTCCATTTTCAGTAAATAGGTATACTGCCCCCTAATTACTATTGGAGATGGCCGATGACTCAACCCCGCTCTGTAGAAAGCGAACAACAGACTCGCGAGAGCCTGGCGGCACGCATCGGCGAACAACCTGATCACTACCTGGTGCATCCCTATGGCGCTTTTTATGACGAGGTGACGGCCTCGTCGCTGGTCAAGATTGATCAACAGGGGCAGCCTGTCGATGCTGACAGCCCCTGGCTGAACGATGGTGGCCAAAATCTCGCCCGATGGATATTCGGCCAACGCGCGGAGGTAAATTATTTTGTTCATGGTCATTGTGAGAATGTCACGGCGGTTTCAGCGACCCGGTACGGCCTAATGCCGATGTCACAACCGGCAATCTATCTGGGGCATCTGGTCGGTTATATCGATTACGCCTTTATCGAGGATGATGATTTCGGTGATGAATTCATGTCCTGTGTCGCCAGCCACGATATTCTGATCAGCCACAATTACGGTTACTACTGCCTCGGGTGTAGCGCGAGAGAGGCCTTCTTTCGGGCTTACTATTTGCGTCAGGCCTGTGAAGTACAGGTCAAGGCGATGTCGATGGTCGGGGGCGATATCGACAGGCTGAGACTGGTTAACAGTGAGCGCGAAACGGGTTATCGCGATGCGATGTATACCTCGGAAGATTATAACTACGACGGAAAAACCGAATGGCAGGGAATGCTGCGTTGGCTCGGCAAACACGGACACGACTACAAGTGCTAGAACAATAGGGGACAGGCCCCTGGAAAGCTAAAATGAGTGCCTGCTTTAGAGAAAGCGAACTCTCAGAATCCGTTTATCAGAGGCAAAAAACAACCCATCTCAGAAGCTGATCGTTGATTTTTCAGCGTCTGCTTTTTCTGGATTTCATAAAAGTTAAAGTAACTATACAAATTTAGATCCCAGTTGTTCGGTGAGTATTTCCGAATGTGAAAATCAAAAATTTACTAACGATTGTGATGCTTATCTGTTGGCAATCACTTCTGCTAACAGACAGAGTATTTCGTACATCAAAGTAGCGCCTACCAATGCCGTGTTACCGCTAGGATCGAAAGGCGGAGCAACCTCTACCACATCACCACCAATCAGATTGAGATTACGCAAACCCCGTAGCAGGGCAAGCGCCTCAATAGTTGTAATGCCGCCGATTTCCGGTGTCCCGGTTCCCGGTGCATAAACAGGATCAAGACCGTCCACATCGAACGAAATATAAGTGGGTCCATTACCGACGACCCGACGCGCCTCCTTGATGACAGCGTCCACACCCATCTGAGTGAATTCCTCCATGAAAATAACCCGCATACCCTGCTCAAGCGAATAGTCCCAACCCTCGGTCGTATTTTGCGCACCGCGGATGCCGATTTGAACTGTCCTTGCGGCATCCAGCAGACCATCCTCATGAGCGCGCCGGAAAGGCGTGCCGTGCATGAACTTGGATCCCTGGAACTCATCCCAGGTATCCGTGTGGGCATCGATATGAATAAGTCCTACCGGCGTATTCCGTGCAATGGCCTTCATGATTGGATAGGTAACAGAATGATCGCCCCCGGCGCTAAGCGGGATTACCCCTGCGGCGTGCACACGTGCAAAAAATGTTTCGATATCACGGACAACGGCATTGTGGTCAAACACGCCTTCAAAGGTGACGTCACCAATATCGGCAATCTTGCAAAGCGCATAGGGATCGATCCTGGATACATGATGAATCGAGCGCATAAGGCTCGACTGATTACGCATTTCGCGTGGCCCGTGACGGGCGCCAGGCCTGTTCGTTACTCCACCATCGTAGGGTACGCCAATCAATGCAATATCGAGACCCTCTGGATCCGGATGGTAGGGTGTGCGCATAAAAGTCGGGATTCCCATATAACGTGGAAGAGACTTTTGGTCTTGCTCTGTAGCCATGATTTAAACAAACCTCGATTAATTTTTTGAGTGTCGACTCCTGGCTGAAGATTGCCTCCTGGTCCAGCCAATTGAGCGTCTCCTTACGAGAAAGCTGCCACTAAATCATATACCCCAGAAGCCTGCCTTTGCCCTGGCTCGGATATCAACTAGTTGCGTGGCGGACGACGGCATCAACGTGAATCGCAGCGCAGTCTACCACTGGAAATTGAGTTTGGTCCTCTTTATAAACCAATGCAAGATCCGTCCCTCCCAGCATGATGGCGTTGACCTCCGCCGATTGAACCAGCCACTCGCACGCCGAATCAAAAACAGCACGCTGAGGACTTGTGACGTGGCCAGAGGCAGCCATCGAAACGTAGGCAACATGTACATCGTCTAACATGCTGCCGATTGGTGTGATGACCTCTGCAGTACTAATCCCAGAATAGAATCGCGTTTCCATGACAGTTCGCGTTCCTATTATTCCCACCCTGGTTAGTTCTCTAGCCCTAATCGCTTCGTTTACTTCCGTGATCATATCAATAACTTGTAAAGGAGAGATTTCCTTGAAGGTGTCCATGCAGAAATGCCCTGCGATTGAGGTAACCACCACGCACTCCGCACCCACAGATACAAGTCTGTCAGTTAGTCGGCTGTAGATTTCGACTTGGGCATCTATATCGTTGCATTCGAGATTATGAAGTAGAGTAGGAGTGTCAGCGTGAACAATCGTCAGCTCTAGCGCCTTCTTCCTGCCCGCGAATTCTGCGATCAGGCGGCGGTAATAGTAATCTGTTGCCGCAGGCCCAATGCCGCCTATCAATCCAATTTGCACCTAACAATACCCTCTATTTATAAAGATGATTAATATTAACTTGTCAGTGTTACGAACTTGCTCGCCTCATAAGAGCTGAATTATAAGGTAATTGACCCGATAACATATTATCGATTCATTGTTGACCGGTTGGACCCACCGCCGAAGGCAGAAGCCCAGCTAGTGCCTATAAGCGTCTCCTCCTTTGGAGAAAGCTGCCGCTCAAACCCGGTGAATCAGCGGCAGAAAACGACCCTCAACGGACGGTGGATGAAATAATTTCTACGGCAGGGAACGGCATATGGTTGACACTCAATTCCGATGCACTAAATTGCACAGCCGCAGAGTCATCAAGCGATTCATTAACCATATTTTCTCAATGCAACCTGCATCCTGTAATGGTTCAAACGACCTCCCCCCTCACCCCGCCTTGTGAAAATTAAATATTCATAAAAGCCCTAATTAATATATGGAATTGATGCAGATCAAATCTCGCTGATGAATACGGTATATGGTGAGGCTCCATTTTTTAGAAGAACCATTTTTCGCTAGCGCAATCCCCCGGCAATAACCACGATGAAACATGAGATAAGAGGAGATCAACATGGCTATCATTATCGGCACCAATCAAGACGAAACCTTAACTGGAACTGAACTCGACGACCAGATCGAAGGCCTGGCGGGTGACGACCTGATCACTGGCGGTGGTGGAAACGACCAGATCTCCGCCGGTGAGGGCGACGACAACGTCAATGGCGGCATCGGCGAGGACACAATCGATGGCGGCAGCGGAGACGACCTGCTCAGTGGCGCTGAGAGTAACGATGTCCTTCGCGGCGGCAGCGGCAGCGACCTGCTCGACGGCGGCGACGGCGAGGACGTCTTCGTCTTCGCCGGCAACAACGGCAAAGCCGATAGGATCAGCGACTTCGAGGACGGCCTCGACCGGATCGATTTCACGGCTTACGCCGTCTCGTCTGTCGATGACTTCGACATCAAGCAGGTGGGTTCCGACACGGTCATCTCGGGCTACGGCGGTGCCGGCAACACCATCGCCCTGCTGAACTTCACCGCTGCCAAGCTGGGCAACGAGGATTTCATCTTCACTGCCCC
>Ga0255039_10000072_pt1 | contig 31859 bp, 29 predicted proteins | sample BC1_12_1_MG_FD_181713 | JGI IMG/M metagenome (GOLD analysis project Ga0255039, IMG submission 181713) | Seawater microbial communities from Strait of Georgia, British Columbia, Canada - BC1_12_1 | ecosystem: Environmental > Aquatic > Marine > Strait | place: Canada: British Columbia | collected... | reverse complement strand
GCTCGGCTGGTGGATTGAATCGTCATTTATTATAGCGAACAAACTGAGCAAGTCACCTCTAATTTCCTAATAGGTTTATGACAGTTAAACCGCAATGGATCGGGAGCCAATTTTAATCCCGATTAACATCGGGAAATGACTTTTTAAAAATAGCGCCACGGAGGGCGAGAGCCTTGGTTCTGGGATTATTGTAAACTCACGCACTGAACTTATTCTCGTGATTTTTTTACATGTCACAATTAAGATTTATGTTCATCGTTATGAAAGTTTATTGCTTTTCTATGGCTAGTAAAAGATAAGTGCGTTAGTTAAGTCAGCTTTATAGACGCTGTCTCACAAACAAATTACCTCGCGGTAATTTGCGTGGAGATTAAAAAAAGTTATTTCCGAAGAACAAAACAGCTTTCGCTGTTTTGCAGCGGAATAAAATTGGCTCCCGATCCATATCGTCATAATCTAAATTGCCAAATAACCAATAAATCACCAGCGCATCTGGTGGATTGCTGGGTTATTTCTTACAGCGGACAAATAGAGCAAGTCACATTTAAGTGCGTAATCAGTGCATCCTGCTCTGATCGAGAACGATTACAGTACTTAACCGTATTACAATTTGAAGGTCGCCCTCGGTGCTTTACTTGTGACGAACAGGCCAGGGTGGCCTGATTACGTACTTAATAATCAGTGATTATAGCGCCGTCTTGTGAGCACGCCAAAGTGCCATTGTTCTGTTGTTTCTGTTATTGGCTAATACTTAAGGATTATTTACTGCTAAACCGATAGTAAATACCTAAGATTAAGGGTATTAACGCTTGCTTGTTATGGGGCGATATTTTAGTTTATATATTTAATCATAAAATCAAACATTCCCCCATGTGATAATTTTGCGCGATCCTCTCATCTGTAAACACCGTCATTTCATCAACTTAACGGCATGATCTATTTTTCCATATGGTTCAAACCAAGTCGCGGGAACTATTGGTGGGCCATCTTGAAAGGTAAAAATTAATTTTGGTGATGTTTCATATTTATGATAACGATATTGCTTCTGCACCTGCCATAAGATATTTACTTGTGGGTTTCAGGCATTGTCATAAAGGTTTTACGATAAGTAAAGCTTAATAAATTTTGTCACATTAATAGGAGACAACAATGATTAATAGTAAAAGAACGATGGTGTTATGTGTTGTAGTTGCGTTATTTGGATCAATGGTAATCGGCTCTGAAAATCCATATTTCAAGCATGTGATGAATATTGGTACAGAAGGCACAGGTGAGGCACAATTTAAGTATGTGGAAGATTTTGATTTTTCTTCTGATGGTAAATTGATATATGCCACCGATGCAGCGCATGCATGGGTACAAGTGTTTGATAAAACGACTGGTAAGTATATCGCCCGTTTTGGTGGTAAAGGTGATGAAGATCATCATTTAGATAAACCAGAAGGCATTGCAGTTGCCCCGAACGGTAACATTTTTGTCGCTGATTATAATACCGGATATGTGAAGGTTTATGATAAAGCATATAAGTGGTTATTTACTTTTAGTGATTATGGTAGTGAACCAGGAGAAAACATTAAGTCTGAATTCTGTAGTATCTACGATGGCAAGTTTATTATGCCAGAAGCAGGTAATCACCGTATTAATGTTTGGGATCTAAAAGGCAATTTTTTATATACGTTCAGTCAAAAAGGAAGTGCCCCTGGTGAGTTAAACAATCCTGAAGCGGCAAAAGTGAATAGTAAAGGTGAATTGGTTGTTGCAGACTTAAAGAATGACCGTATTCAAGTATTTACAGTTGATGGTAAGCTGCTCAGAGGGTGGGGGACAACGGGTACCGCATTAGGTCAAATGAAGGCGCCTGCAGGTATTGGGATTGATAAAGATGATAATATTTATGTGACCGAAATAGGAAATGACCGTATACAAGTGTTTACTGCTGCAGGTGATTTTATCACAGCATGGGGAACCAAGGGTTCAGCAGATGGTCAGTTTGGTAACACCCATGGGATGATCGTGGATCGAAGCACTGGTTGGGTTTATATCGCTGACACGGCAAATAATCGTATTCAGGTTTATAAACCTTCTGGTATACAATTAGCCACTGATCCATCAGTTAAAAAGTACTAATTTATAAAGTATCATTTAGGCAGATGTCCTTATATGGCATCTGCCTGAATGTCTTCTAACAGATGACAAAATATATAAGAATCAATTATTAAGGATGCCACAATGGCGCTATTTAGACAAAAAGAAACAGATGAAAACAGTATGAAAAAAAGTGGTAAGTCTAAAATATTTCGATTTACCATTAAGATTAAATTATTATCTTCGTTTATGTTTTTGTGTGTAATCATAGGCGTAATTAGTTTTGCAGGATGGTATGCGATCAATGAAATCAGTAAAGAAGTCTCTGTGTTTTCAGAGATAGCTGCGCCGATGAATCAGGCGTCGGGGCAATTGATTGGAAATGTAAGGGCATCTGTAGATACAGCTGATTTATATTTGTCAAGCAAAACAGAGGACGAGATCGTTGCAAATAATGCGCGCCTTAATGTGTATAGTGATGATTTTAACGGTACAGGAGAGGCGTTGAACGCGTTATTAAAACAGGGTGGTTTAACGCAAACATTTTCACTCGCATTTGAAGCAAGGGAGCGCTTTCAACTACAATCACAAGAAGTGGCTCTTGCGCAGAAAGCATATTTAACATTGCTTACCGCTGAACAAAATGGCTATGCTTCGATCAATATTGCCATTGATAATCAAATCAAACAGTTATCTGCTATTGGCAGTTACGCAGAGTCTTTGATGAACAAAATAGAAGAACTATCAAGAACCAGTAGGATGGCTGGCGATGCAACGATGGAAAAACTTGGTGAATTTTTAGATACCACATACAACGACTATTTTCCAATTGTTTCAAATGTTGCCAAGTTATCTGGCTATATGGTAAAAATACAAGCGGATATTGAAAATTTTCTTAATGAAACCAATGGCGTCCAACTTGAATCATTCGGTAAAAAAATTGCTAAAAGTATTAAGACTTATGAATCGAGACAAAAGCGTCTCAAACGGAGGATGACAGATGATGATGCTAAAGCGATGTTTGCTGAATTAACGGAAAATTTTAATGTCTTAAAATTATCCATTGTCGGTGAAACAGGTATTATGCGTGATCATCAAGCTGTTGTAGCCGCTGCGAACGCTGTGCAAGATTCCCGTGGGTTGCTTGTTGAAAAAGGACAATTATGCATTAAAGAGGTTGATGTTATTGTGGCTACCGCAGAACAATTGAACAGTGGTTCAAAAGAAAGTGCAGGGTTTGTCATCACAAAGGCATTATCATTCTTTGCTTTAATACCGTTTATTGGCGTAGGCATTGCCATTATTATGGCTTTATTGATTATTCGTTCAATTTTAAGTCCAGTTCAAAAGATGAATGATATGCTTAAAGATATTGCCTATGGGTAAGGTGACTTGACTACACGACTGAATTTGAAGTCCAATGATGAAATAGGCGACATGGCAGATTGGGTAAACATATTTATAGAAAAAATTCAAGCCATGGTGGTAGATATCAAAACACAATCTCTCGTAATAGCTAGTGCTGCAACTGAAATGGCCGTTACTATGAAACAAGCGACCGTTAATGTTGTTCATATGGGTGAAGGTTCGCAAGTCGCTACCGTAGCGATGGATGAAATAGATCAAGAAGTTCAAAATATGTCAAATGCAACAGAGGGATTATTGTCTAGCACGCAATCGGTTTCAAAGTCGATGGAAGAAATGACTACGAGCATTAAAGAAGTAACCCGAAATGCAATTGATTCTGCCAATGTATCAGAGAATGCAAAAAAATTGGCAGAACAAAGTAGTGAAAAGATTGATACTTTAAGTGCCTCAGCAGAAGAAATAGGGCATGTTATCGAGGTCATACAAGATATAGCAGAACAAACAAATTTATTGGCATTAAATGCAACCATTGAAGCAGCGCGTGCTGGCGAGGCAGGCAAAGGGTTTGCTGTGGTCGCTTCAGAGGTTAAAGAGCTTGCCAGTCAAACACAAAAAGCAACAGAAGATATTCGCAACACGGTCGGTACAATACAAGATTCCATTTCAGGGTCAATAGAAAATATCAACCAAGTGTGTAGTGTTATTGAGAATATTAATAATTATTCCAAAGAAATATCATTATCTGTAGAAGAACAAAATAACCGTTCAGATGTTATTAATAATGAAATTGATGCATCGGCTTCGGTGTCGACTTCCGTTGCTGAAAATCTGACGTTGCTTATAACATCAAGTACTAAAACAAAAAAGGCAATTCAGGAAGTCCTTGAAGAAAATGAACAGGTAACCAGTGGTATTGAGCATACGGGCGTTGCTGTAAATGAGCTTGCGGAAGTGTCAGAAAAACTTTCAGCGGTGGTTAATCAATTTAAGGTCTAAATTGTTTGTCGCCCTATTGTCGGTAAACCGAATGTAATTTGAATGCTTAAAATAATTAAACCCTATAGCGCTTGTTATCGGAACCATAACGTCATTTTAGTGATGCTGGGCGAGCCACGCTAAAAAAATTTTCTAAACAAATAAATCACCTTAATCAACACTATAATCGCCGTATTTTGTATGAAAATGCAAATTTTGCACGCAAATGAACAAAGATATTCTTCTTAATATTTAATGAAAGTTTTATGTTATCGCAGATAATTATTCATGTATTAATAGTTTTGTAAACAGTGGTTTGGTGTAATAGTTAACAATAAAATATGTTAAGGAACGAAGTTATGATTAGATTACAAAGTAGTTTAATAAGTATGCTGTTGTTATTTGTTGTAGTGACGATGAGTGGTACAGCATTGGCAGCCTCTCTTGAAGATCGGGTGAAAGCGCTTGAAGAAAATTCATCTTCTGAAGAAAAAAATGCGCCAGTTACATCTAAACAGAGTGGTGTTGACTTCAAGTTTGGTGGTGAGCTCGAATTTGAATATGTTGACGCAGATAAAGATTCAAAAAACCCTCATGGTAATTTTCAGTTAGATACCTTTTATCTTTACCCAGACGTAGCGATTGGTGATGATTGGCAGTTATATGGTGAAATAGCTATTAAAAGTAGTGATACGATTGCCGAGGAAGTATGGGCCAAGTATACTTGTCCAAAAACCAGCATGTGGATAGAGTTTGGTGTAAATGATTATCGCAATGCGCGATTAGATCGTATAAGCGAGGCCGAAATTTTGATCGAAACGGCTTTTTATCGTAATGATGCATCAGGCATCTTTTTAGGTGGTGATTTTGGAGGTGGTACGTATTGGGGTGCTTCTGTGACCAATACCCAAACGTTAGAGGGAAAGCAACCAGGCGAAGATGATTCGCATCAATTGTTAAGTGATGGCCGTAATATTAATGGTACAGACGCGACTCATATGTATGGACTTGTATTAGGTTATAAAGGGGACATAGGTGACGTGAATTTTGATATTATGCCATTTATGTATGATGGTAAATTAAGTGAAGGTGACATGGGCACATTGGAAGGTATTGAAGGTTATGGTGATTTAGATGATAAAGCCGCGCTTTCTAGTAATGATGATAAAACCCGTGCTGGCCTTAATTTACATTTGTCATCTGGTCCATTCGACCTACTTTGTCAATACCTCACTTCTGAAGATGGTGACCTTGAAAGAACTGGGTGGTTTTTACAGCCAGCATTTGAATTGAATGATACGTTTCAATTTATGTATCGTTACTCTAATTTAGATGTCGATGTGGACAATGCAATGTCTGACTCTTATACATGGGACCGCCAACAACACGTTTTTTCTGCGGTCCAATCGGTATCACATACGATTAAAATGAAATATGAATATTTCATAAATGACGAAGATACTGGTAGTAGCGATGTTGATAACGATGAGCTATTGGTTCAGATTGAAGTTCACTTCTAGACCCAATAAACATAAGTTACATTATGGGCTCAAAACAGTAACAACTGTTTTGAGCCTTTTTTTATGAATAGAAGCGTAAGCAATTTTTCAACCGCTATTTGTTTGCCCATAATTAAAAAAAGCTTCCACAAGGTGTGGAAGCTTTTTTGCAATGAAGAAAACGGAACAAACGGTTGCTAGTAAGTGACCAATTCCTCTTCAGAGTCGAATACTTTTGAGTCTTCTACGAATCGTACCATACCTTCGTCGGTGAGGGGGTGGTCAGCGACGCCTTGTAATAATGGCGCCGGGACAGTCAAGATATCTGCGCCAGCCATCAAGCATTCAGAGATTTGTGTAAAATTTCGAAAGCTAGCTGCGAGGATTTCTGTATGAATATCATAGTTTGTGAAGACCACCGATATTTCTTGGATAAGTCGTGAACCGATATCTTTACGGGCACCACCTCCAGCGACATATTCTGTGTTATATATATGTTCTTTACCACTACTGTTTTTATGGTCGTCTATGTGGTAAAGTGAATTGCCTGGATCTTGTTCTACTTGATCATTCTGATAAGCATAATCACCTAAACGGCCTAAAAATGGACTGACATATGAAGCACCAGCATTGGCAGCCCAAAATGCTTGGGTAGAATTAAATATCAATGTTGCGTTGGTTTTGATGTCACGCTGCCATAATGCATTGAGCACCTTGAGGCCTGTGTAGGGATCTAATGAAGGATCAACGGCTTGGTAGCCACCCACAGGTACTTTGATAATGACATTGTCACCCCAGCTTGCTAGCATGTCTGCTTGTTCAAGCATCGCGTCATAAGTGAGTTCGGTTAATTCTAAGCTAACAGGGTTTGGGTTGAGTAACTCGAGTATTTCGCAACTCATTCGTTTGATGTCATCCCAACTTTTGGCACCGGCTGCTTTCATTAAAGAGGGATTAGTGGTGACACCATTAATAATGCCTGCTTGATAGAGTGGGGCGATATCTTCAATTTTACCGGTATCGGCAAAAATGCGGGGGCCATATGCTGCTGGATGGGGTAATGATTTATCATCGGCTGTTGGGTTCACTTGCTCCATGCGTACTCTACGTTGGTGTGTACCCGATTTTGTTTGTGAAATGTTAAACATAGTTTCGCGCTCCTACGATTTGTTTACAGGATATCCAACCCGGTGTTAAATATGCCATTAAACTATTCTGCTATATCAACCATAAGATATGGATTACCCCAATTACAAATATTATTTGTTATTATAACAGTTATGTATTTTGGGCCGATAATAACTGTATCTGTGTAGTGGAGTAGATTGTTTATATGGAAATATTTTATCGTTATGCGGGAAATAGATGTTTTGGGCGTAGATTGTCAAGCAGAATTGGTGCAAAAAAAGGGCGATCATTGCTATAAATGATCGCTCTTTTGAATTTATGCGTTAAATGCTATATGCTTAGAGTATACGTCTTCTTCTTAAGAAACCGACTGTTGTCACACCCAAACTGCCTAGCAAAAAAGCACCAGGTGCAGGGACCACTGGTGTCGAAATGAAGCCAGATCTTAAATTGTCAAGTTCGTAAATATTTTGCATATTTTCACCATCAACATAAGGGTCAGCGGCATTTTCAAAACGCCACTTATCATTCCATAAGTAGTTTGAGTTGGTATTAATACCTCTATCTGTTTCATAAACAAGATCGCCGATATTTAGTGGATCGATGATGTCGCCGTACTTATCTTCGATGGCATCTATATCAAGGGCAAGTTCTACGAAGTACCGATCTTTTTCGCCAGGCGCGCCATCTTCAACACGGTATCGTGCCCACAATGTTTCATCAGAAGCATTGCCATTGCTGTCTTTTAAATAACCGTCTGAGGTCACTTCTTTTTCGTAGCCATCTTCCTCGCCAGTGCCAGAGACGCTAGGGTCGTATTCGCCAGGTACCGCAATGCCACCTGGTCCGCCAACTGTTTCGTTTTTGTCGTACCAAACATAATTTTTTTCGTGATACCATTGGCCATCATAGTTGCCACCATCACTTTTCTTTTTGGCGATATCGGACTGAGCGCCAGCGGAGAGTAGAAGGCCACCTGCGCCGCCGATAGGGTCGTTACTAATTCGGATGTTATAGTCGGTACCTTCACCAAAAACGTTGCTATCTTTCTTTTCTTGGCCTGCGCGATAGTCGCCATATAGTTCGATTTGAAAGAACATGAAGTTTTCTTCACCTTGATTATTGGTGCCAAAACCATTTTTGCTACCTAAGCCGTAACTACCACTGACGATATCTATATAAGCATGGTAACTTGGATCACTGGTGCCAGTGACGGTAATCATATCGCCCTTGCCTGGCTGTTCGTTTCTTTGTTTGTAGCCGGCCAATTGTGTGTCACTACCAATGCGCGTGATTAATTCCCTAGTTTCGACGGTCTCAACTACAGGACGTTCGTAGAGATCAATGCTATGGTTATCTGCGCCTTCATTGACAAACCAGTAATGATAATTTTTACCATCACCATCTTTTCCAATAAATTCATTGTCGCCAGTGATGGCATCGTAATCGGTTTGCTCCCAGTTGATAACTAAGCTATCAGAAGGTTTTGCGAAAACAGCACCTGATATCCCTAAAATTACCGTGAGTAATACGCTTGATGTGATATGCTTTGTTAACAATGTTTGCTCCAAATGTGATTAAGCTTTAAGTTGAGTTGTTCATCTATAATAATATTCAGTATTCCTTTAAATATAGCAATTATTGTGCCACAACAGGGTAAATATACGACGGGGTTTTGAAGACACTATAAAGATATTGTTTTCAAAGACTTATGGTGTTAAAGGGGTGTGAGGTAACGAGAACAGCGCGTTGTCTCCTTCGGGAGGTGATGCGTTTAAACATCATTATGCGCCTTAAAGGGTGATATATGGTTATTAACATAGACAATATCTGTTTTAAGGTATACCAACGGATCGGTATTAAGGGCCGTTATTGTCAATAGAAGCCGCCTTTTATTTGTTCTGTAGACAATATGCATAGTGCGTAAATGCTTTTATGATCTATCATCTGAAATCTGTACTGCTTACCCCGCTTTATATCCGTAAATTACGATTGCGTTTTGTTGATATTTTTAATATATTGCAAAAGTAGATAATGCTCGATCGTTATTTTGATCAGTTGTTTTACTGCCCGCCAAAGATATTACTTACTAAATGAGAGCGTAAAGAAAAATGATAGGAAAGTTTTTAAAATCCCCTCGAACCATTGGTTCTGTGGCGCCAAGTAGTGCTTTTTTGGGGCGAGCGCTCACTGAAAAAATTACGGCTGATTGTGTAGATACCGTGATTGAATTGGGTGCAGGCACTGGGGCAGTGACGTCGCAGATCTTGAATCGATTACCTTCGCCGAGTCGTTTGACTTGTATGGAACTCGATAGAAAGATGTGCTCTGATTTCAGGGATTCGTTTCCAGATGTGACATTGCTGGAAAAAGATTGCTGTGAAATAGAGTCGCTATTTTCAGGGAGAAAAATTTCAAATATCGTATCTTCTTTGCCATATCGGTCGTTACCAAAGTCGATCACCGATACGATATTCGAACAAAAAATATCGCTTTCTAATAGTCAAACAGTTATTTCATTGTTCTCATACGATTTTATCTTTGCAAAATACCATAAGCGGTATCCTATCAAGTTGCTCGATAGTCGTTCTGTATTTTTTAATTTTCCGCCAGCCAAGGTGTATCACTACGTCGTTTAAGAACCGTTATGCAACTTTTGTTTTGTGATTTAGACGCTTGTATAGAAAATATTAATAAATTTTAAAATATTACTTGCCTCGCATACCATTCTGGGTTACATTTACTTATGAAATCATGAATGAACCAGTACGGTCCTTTTTGAAGAATTTTTTTTAAAAAGGACATCCCTTCCCCTCCTCCTGATTCCACTATAAAAATTAGTTTTTTTCCCTGCATCCAAATTTTATTTGGTTGTTATAGATCGTATTTGTATTCATTTGAAACAAATGATATTGCATACATACTATTCATGCGCAGGGTTTGGCAATCGAGCCAATTTGCTGCTATTTGACATATGGGTCAATGATGTTGCTTTTGGCAAAACGGCATTCAAGTCAATACGTATTGGTTTGAGCGGGTAAGGAGCATATCGGTATGGAAAGTGATTTAAAACGCATTAAAGCGCAATGGGATCTGATCAAGGGGCGGTTAGAAACGATTGAACAAAATTGTGAAACGTTGTTAGAGGCAAAGGCTGTGGCGTCAACGCCATATGTATTAGATAGGTTTAAAGACAAGGTTGCAGGCGAACCCAATGTTTCTGACAGATCTGGTAAGGTAAAACAGATGCAAAATAAATACAAAACAATCGGGCAGATAAATCATAAATTATCTATGTTGGTTTGTGGCAGTAACGTGTTTAAGTGTAAAACGATGGCGAGTTAAGCGTGGCTGTTTAAATAGCAGCAGTTAATCATTAACGACACTCAAATAAACGAGGTATAATATGTATTCAGCATTAAATTCAGGCGCTAGCCAATATAGCAATAAACTTCAAATACATCAGATAGAACATCAGGAAGCGCTCTATGATCTGCACACCATTCGTATACGGGCGCGGTATATCAAAACCAAATTTAATTCGGTGCAAAGCAGTTTAGATACTTTGGTTGCCGAAATAGGTGAGCTAAAGGCATATCAAATTACTGTTTTGACACGTCGTGAGTATCAATCGATAGAAAGTAAAATTGAAATAATTAGGCAAAAAACAAAATTACTTTCCCGTTTAAATGAGATGTTGGTTCATCTTAATTCGCAGTGCCAATATATTAGTGGCGAATCACTCGGTTGCTTAAAATCGCATCGGTTATGTGGTTGAGCAAAATGTGATGCGGGACTCAGATATCGTTGTGAATGGGGTGTTTAAATCACCTTAAACAGCCTTTTCGCATGCGGTATGTGTGGGGTTTAACACCGGCCTAAATGTGATTGGCATCAAAGTTTTTGACGTTATTCGATGAATAATGTAAGATATTGCGTATTAGACAAAGAATTAAGGGCATCAACGCCGGAAAGTTTTACGCAAGCCACCGGGAGTGGTTGCGCTGGCGTGTTATTATCTTTGGTGGTTATATCTGGTTGCGCACTTCTTCTATTATTTATTTAAGCGAGCGTCTGATTTCCAGTCACTGGTTTTATATTGCCAACAATAGATGGTCGGTCATTGGTGCCGCAGTAAAGATCAAATCGGTGACAATTGTTTTGTGTCGTTTTTTTTAGGTAGACGCTGTTTTCTAAATAGAGCGGTCCTTTAAAAGCAACATCGATACGGGTCGCTTCGTCGCTTGCTATGGTAGGCAAGTTTTGCAGTGATGTTGCCAATGCACAAAAAGCATGGAGTAGATCACGTTTAAAACCAAATAATTTTGCCATAAAAAATGATATGTGAATGGGATTGTAGTCTCCGGTAATACCGGCATATCGTCTTGCCATATTTTTGGGTAAAAACCACTGGGTCACTTCTAGGGGGTTGTTGAGTGGCGTAAATATTCCCCGCGTAGATGGTGCGTCTTCGGCACCGAACTTACCTTTGACATAGTAGGTCGTGATGCTTTCCCAAGCCGTTTCGTCGTCAAATATAATGGTGGTGCTGAAATCAAATTCTAGCCCTTTGGCAACCACACGATGGGTAGTGATTTCAGTATGAATATCAACGGCTTGGTTTTGAGGTATTTTACGGTAGGAAACGATGTGGCTACGCAGATGGACAGCGCCAATGAGCTTGATAGGAAATGTGCGGTGTGTCAACATGTTGAGGTGTAATGTTGAGGCCATTACGTGAGGGTATAATATGGGTAAATAGCCATCGTTGTTAAGTTGGCATAGGTCGATATAATTTTTCAGATTGTCTTGGTTTGCATGCGCATCGCACCATGTGGCCTTGATATGTGGTAATGTGGTACCTGTTTTAAAACCCCGCCGGCGCACAAAAAGAGCGGCCAATATTGCCTTTAGTAATGGCGGGTGTTGCTTAAAGTGAAGCACATTTGGCGGCATTTAAAAATGGTGTTTCCGTTATGAAGCGTTACAAATATCTAAATATTGTTTTACGACCGATGGTAAACCTTGTTCGAGGCATTCAACGATCAGGGCGTGGCCGATAGAGACTTCTAATACATTATCAATAGTCAAGAAAGTTGCTAAATTTTCTAAATCAAGATCATGCCCTGCATTAACCCCGATGTGCAATGACTGTGCCATCTGTGCCGCTTGTCGATATGTAGCAATAACGGCATCACGTTGTGGCGTATGAAAAGCATTGGCATATGCCTCAGTATATAATTCGATGCGATCGGCACCCACTTTTTTGGCGAGTTGGACGTGTTGAGTATCTGGGTCAAGAAATAATGAGGTGCGAATCGTCTTCTTTGATAATCGCTTGCAAACGGTCGTGACAAAGTCGCTGTTAGTAGCGAGATCCCATCCGTGATCTGAGGTAATCTGGTCTGGACTATCAGGCACCAGCGTACATTGATTTGGCTTGGCTTTTTCGACTAAATCTAAAAAGGGGTCTGTAGGATACCCTTCAATATTGTATTCAACGTCATTGTTGTCTTGGAGTAATTGTCCTAATTCAATTGCATCTTGGTAGGTGATATGTCTTTCGTCTGGTCTGGGGTGAACAGTAATGCCACGAGCACCAAGTGCAATAAATTTATTCGCAAATGCAATAACGCTGGGAAAATCACGTCCTCGGGAATTTCTAAGTAATGCAATTTTATTGAGATTAACGCTTAGTATGGTCATCTGTATACCTTAAGTTTGATTCTTGTGCTTATACTGGTACTCATAGTGTCGAAATGATATTTTACACCAATAATCATTACGATCAAGTTTTATAGCTGTAATCAGTGAACTAAGTATACCATGGATTGTAGCGACTACGACCAGTGCATGAAAAACCGTAATATTATTGCCTAAAAAGGGGTGACGTCAACAGGTGCATGATTGCGATAGTGCCAGTTTGCGACATAATAAAGCCAAATTTTACTTCACGATTACGGCGATCTTCTTTATATTGCTTATTTATCGTTTAGTTATTGAGTGTATATTTGAGGAAATAATGGCACCCCAGCAAATTTTAAAACAATATTTTGGTTATGACGATTTTCGAGGCCAGCAAGGCGCGGTAATTGAACATGTGATGTCAGGTCGTCATGCGTTGGTGATTATGCCTACAGGTATGGGCAAATCATTATGTTTTCAAATACCAGCCTTACTTGGCGATGGTTTAACGGTCGTTATTTCGCCGTTGATCGCACTGATGAAAGATCAGGTAGATGGTTTGCTTGCCCGTGGTATTGATGCCACTTTTATAAATTCATCACTCAATCGTAATGCACGCGAAAAACGGTATGCCGCAGTTAAGGCAGGGAAGTATCAACTGCTCTATGTCACCCCAGAGCGCTTTCGTAAACAAGCATTTGTAGACATTATTTCGCGTCGTAAGGTTGGCTTGTTAGCGGTCGATGAAGCACACTGTATTAGTCAGTGGGGACACGATTACCGTCCTGATTACACCCGCTTAAAAGAATTTCGAATGCTATTAGGTGAACCTACCACAGTCGCACTTACAGCGACAGCAACACCCGATGTACAAAAAGATATCGTGCATCAACTTGGCTTAGCGCCAGGTGACATGACGTTGTATCACGAAGGCATCAATCGCCCAAATTTACATTTAGAAGTGATTGATGTTATGGGCGAAACTGAAAAGCTTGAACATATTAAACGTATATCTGAAAAACATCACCTAAACGGCATTGTTTATTTTTGTTTGATCAAAACATTAAGTATGTTTAGTGACTTGTTGTTGAAGGCAAAAGTACCTCACCTTTGCTATCATGGCAGTCTAGATGTTAGAGAGCGAAAAGCGATACAAAACGAATTTATGGAAGGGAAAAATATTTTGGTGCTGGCAACAAATGCGTTTGGTATGGGGATTGACAAAGAAGATATTCGATTTGTAATTCATGCGGATTTACCGGGGTCGATGGAATCGTATTATCAAGAAATCGGTCGTGGCGGTCGTGATGGTTTAGATGCGACGTGTGCATTACTCTATGATCAGGATGATTTATTAACGCAAATGGAATTTATTAAGTGGAGTAATCCAGATGTTGATTTTTATGCGAGAGTATATCAAATGCTCGAAGGGAATGCTGAAATGATTAATCATCAAGGAATGGATTGGTTTAAAGAAAAATTGCATCACAGAAATCGACATGATTTTCGCCTTGACACCGTCTTGGCGATGTTCGATCGTTATGGGATTATTGAAGGTTCGCTAGAGGAGGGAAACTTAAAATTAATTGGCCCCATGCCTACACCTTTGCAAGATATAGATGCGCTGGCAAAGAAGCTAGAAAATCAACAAAAAAAACTACTGGCATTGGTCAATTACACCAAATGCCAAGACAACAAAAAAGCATTTATTCACGACTACTTTGGTTTACCAATGCCCAAGTGATATTAAAAAAGCATGAGATCACGTAAGGTAAAGTAGGTTTAGGCTTATCGGGTAAAATATTTTTTGTTTATGAACAAACCGATGTGATATATCGTAATGTGATAAGTATGGTATTAAATTTTACAACAGGGCCGATAATACCGCTTAAATAAACGTATGAGCAGTAGGTAGGGCGGCCAACCTATTTATCTTATTTTGTGCTACATTAATGCCGATATTATACTTATAATGGGCTTTGTTGCCTTTGATTAGAGTTAGCGTGATTTTCGTTAAGTGAGTGTTATGAATAAAACGTCTGTTAAATCTTATGCACTAATAGCTGTTTATGCCTTATACTTTTTGGCATCAAATACGGCATATTATTGTTACGGCAGTAACAACCACTTCGAAATCGAATACCTTTTTTCCGCAGAATGTTGTGAAGTAGTACTTTGTGAAGCGGCGGTAAGTTGTTCTGATGCCGCGTGTAGTGAAGGTGCAAATAAAGGTAAAAACGACTGTGGCGATTGCGAAGATATTCCTATTGCAATTGAGATACTTAGTAGCAACGAAAACGACTTATCTGCACTAGAGATGATGCGTTATCCTGAGATGGTTGCTTATGCAGCGATTGATTTTTCGGTATACAGTACGCCGCTTTGTAGTAATAAAATGGTTATACCCCCTCCTATAGCATCGTTCAAATCGATTCAAGCTACAATCTTACGATTGTAAAATACAATTAGCGTAATCATTACGCATGGGCACCACAGTGTCAGGCAATTACAATTTGCCATTGTACATATAAAACATTAAATTAAATATTTTGCATTTGGATAGCATTATGCTTAAGGCATAATTACCTCCGTTTGCATGAAATTCATAAATTGGGAGGTACAGATGTACCGATACCACCTATTGGTATTAACGCTTTTTGTGTTCACACTTTCGGGGTGTGTTTCGTATGAAGCGAAACCGTTAACGCCTCAAGAGATCATTCGTGAAGTGGAAGTTTCACGTCAGCAGTTATTGTTGGCGCCAGAGGAAACGTTTACGTTTACCGTGGCTGCGACAAGGATGAGCGAACATAGTCCTTTACTGGCGCAATTAAAAGCAGAGTATGCCACGGTTGCTGCGGTAGCAGATATTACAACACCGTGGTCAAATCCATCGATTGAAGCAACCCTTTATAAGTTTAGGATTTTCGGTACCCATCGGTGGGCGATTGGCGCGGCAAGACGATCTAAATGCAGCATATGCCCGCGGCGCGTTTCTTGAAGTAAATATTACCCATCGTGAATTATTCTTGGCACTTCGCAAACATTATATAGATTTAAACTTGGCAAAGGGACGCGAAGTTGTGCAGCACGATATATATTTTCAGGTAAGTCAAATGGCCAATCTTTCTGAGGCATTGCAGCAGGCAGGTGCCATGACAGCACTTGATGTTGGCATGATGGCTTTGGCAGAGAGTCAGGCGTCACTTGATTTATTAAGCGTAAAAGAAGAAGGGGTGGCTATTTACAGCACGATTTCAACGTTTATGGGTATTGATGCAAAGCAATTTGATGCGTTACCCAGCAATACTTTGGGCAATATTACCGAAACGCCGCCTACTTACGACGCTTTGAAAGCGTTGATGGTGATACATTCACCGCAATTAATACGTTTGCGACATAAGTACGATGTCGCCGAACTTGCGTTGCGCTTGGCGATATCAAAGCAATATCCTGATATTTCCTTTGGTGGCGAAAGGGAAAAAGATGTGGGTGAAAAAACAGCCATGCTTGGGTTACGTGTCGGCATTGAACTACCCATTTTTGATAGAAACCAACAAGGCATTGCTCAGGCTGAGCACCATCGTGACGAGGTGAGACAAATGTATGTAACCACAGCGCATACAATTTTAGCACAATTACGTCGCGCTAGACGCCGTTTCATTGAGTGAACAACGAAAAAAATTATTACATGAAATATTATTACCCCAGTCAAAACGTAATCTCAAGATAGCTCAGCAAGCATTAACTCTGGGTAGTATCGATGCTTTGAAATATCTCGAAGTCAAGCGCGCCCAACAAGAAGTGCTTAAAGAAGTGATGTTAGTGCAAAACGATCTATGGAAATCATGGATTGCACTTGAGCAAGCTGTTGGTTATCCACTACTAAAACTGACTAGTGATGATGATTCACATTATCCACCGCTTTCATTAAACAAGGAAATCAAAGATGAAAAATAAACCCCTCACGTTTATCATAGTATGTGCTATATTTACCATTGCAGGTATGGCTGGTGGTTTCATGGCGGCCAAACAAACATCTTCGGCAGCTGCGCATGATGCACATGATGCACATGACCCCGCATCGCCAGGAGATTTATCGCACGAAGCACATCGTGATCACCATGACGGCAAAGGTTACCAAGCGCATGATGATCACGGCGGTCACCAAGGGCATGTAGCGCACGACGCGCACTGCAACGACGATGACGATCACGGCGATCAAGACGATCACGACGATCACGACGATCAAGAAACGCGCGAGGCACATAAAACGCATAACCGACAGCCTGAAATATCTGCGCAGGCAGTTAAAAATTTAGGTCTTGCGTTTGCTGATGCGACATTAACCTCTTTTTCAACCTATAGGTCAATTCCAGCGGTCGTTGCGACAACACCCTTGACTGTGCAACCTTTGTTTGCACCGATTGGCGGTGTGGTCAAAGAGATTCAGGCGATACATGGATCAGTGGTCAAAAATAATTTTCTATTGGTGACACTACTGCGTGATGCCATAGCGCGACCTCCATTGGCATTGACAGCAGGTTTACTTGATGCTGAAAATCGCTTTAAAGGGTTAACTGTCTCAGAAGCAGGGGCACTTAACAATATGTCACCGGCAGAGAAGCAAATTGCATTGTGGCAATTGGCGCTTAAACGAAATGGATATTGGTCAGAAATAACGGAATCAATTTACAAGTTGTTGCCTAAAGCGATCGCATCGTTACCATTAAGCGTAGCTGTGTTAGGTGAACTTACGGCGAATGGTTGCTTGACAAATAAATTATGGAATTGGTTTGAACATGAGCGTGGCGCAGTAGAACACTTTTTTGATATTGCTTCCTTACGTTTGCAAGGTAAAGCACTTTCATATGTGCAAAACTTGTATCAGTTAGGAGCCCTTAATGAAACGGTATATGTAAAAGCACCTATCACTGAAGAAGATTGGGATGTACATGGTATTTTTGTAAAACCAGGGCAACACGTTGATAGCGGCGATAAACTCATTGAATTACATAATGCACGTGAACTTCATTTAGAAGTGCATGCAAGGGGGTCTGAAATAGAGATATTGATTAAGGCACTCGAAGCGAATATATATATGAGTGCAATGAGTTTGATCAAAGGGGCAGCGCCGGAATTGACAAGGCTAAAAATTAGAAATATTCAAGATGATGCCGATGGCAAAGGTGGTGCTGTTGTTCACTTGGAAATTACAGGTAATAAGTCAATTACAAATAAACATTATTCTGGTGCCCTGTTTCGGAGTTGGTTGGTGAGGGCGGGGGTGAAATATATGTTGCGTGTGCCACAAGACACTTATAAAGATGTGTATGTGCTAAAGAACAGTGCAGTGGTGACTAGCGGTGCAGATAAGATTGTATATATCCAAGATGGCGATCAGTATCGCTCGGCAAATGTAGTGGTTGTATATAGTGATCATGAGGTTGCAGTACTAAGTAAAGATTCTCAACTAGATACATATGATAAAATTGTAACCACCGGTGCTTATGGTTTAGATATTGCACTGAAGGCGGGTGGTGCAGATGCGGTTGATGCTCATGCTGGGCATAGCCACTAAAAGGAGATTAATGTGTTAAATAATTTGATTGCGTTTTCTTTAAAGAACAAGCTTTTTGTTGTTATTGGCGCGGTTATCGTTGCTTGTTTTGGTGCGTTTACTGCCAGTAAAATGGCCATAGATGTTTTGCCAGATTTAAACAGGCCGACAGTGACAATTATGACCGAAGCGCATGCGATGGTGCCTGAAGATGTTGAGCGTTTAATTACCTTTCCGTTAGAGCAATCCCTCAATGGCGCCACAGGTGTTATGCGAGTACGATCGAGCTCTGGCACAGGTCTAAGTGTCGTCTTTGTTGAATTTAATTGGGGCACCGATATTTATTTGAATAGGCAGATTGTTCAGGAAAAATTACAGTTAGCCAAAGCAAAGCTCCCGCCAGAAGCAGAACCAAAGATGGCCCCTATTTCAAGTATTATGGGGCAAATTCAAATGATCGGTGTGAAAAGTAAAAGTGGTAAAACTGATGTAACAGATTTGCGGGCACGGGTAGATTATGATATCAAATATCGGTTGTTATCGATTCCTGGCGTGGCAAATGTTGTTTCAATTGGTGGTGCACCACGTCAGTTACAGGTCGTCATCGATGCCGATCTGTTAAGGGCATTTAATGTATCGGTGCAAGATGTGGCTGAGGCAATTAAGGCGTCAAATAAAAATGCATCAGGTGGTTTTTTGAACATTGGGACGCGTGGCCCTGTGGTAACGGTAACGGGGTTATTACAAAATGAAACTGAATTAACCAATGCGGTGATCAAGCATGATGCAGATCGACCGATACGTATCTCTGATGTAGCCACGGTTAAATTTGGTCCAGCTGCGATCAAAACAGGTGATGCAGGGGTTGATGGTGCACCAGGTGTGATCATGGTGATTTTTAAGCAAATTGGCACCGACACAGTGGTGCTTACAGATAAAGTGAATGAAAAGTTAACCGCGATTCAAAAAGGGTTGCCTGAAGATATTGAAATTATAAATAATGTATTTCAGCAAGCAACCTTTATTGACAGAGCAATATCTAATATTAAAGACGCAGTGTTAGATGGTGGCATTTTGGTCGTGATTATTTTGTTGCTATTTTTACTCAATGTCAGAACAACATTTATCACTTTAACTGCAATTCCTCTATCGATCGCCTTGACAGTGATTGTTTTTTCGGCGTTTGGTTTATCGATAAATACGATGACACTCGGCGGGCTCGCAGTGGCAATTGGGGCATTGGTTGATGACGCTATTGTTGGGCTTGAAAATGTGTTTCGACGGCTCCGACAAAACGCAAAATCCCAAAACCCCAAAATGGCGCTTTGGGTTATTTTTAAGGCAGTCAGTGAAGTGCGAAAGGCCATTGTTATTGGTACCATTTTGGTAATCGTGGTCTATTTGCCACTGTTTTTTCTTTCAGGACTGGAAGGGCGATTGTTTACCCCAATTGGTATAACATATATTGTAAGTGTTGGTTGTTCGTTGTTGGTGTCACTCACTGTAACACCTGCACTCTGTTTATATTTATTATCAAATTCGAAATCGCTTGCAAAGCAAGAAGATTCTTTTGTGGTACGCAAACTAAAAGTTGTTGCCGAAGTCATGATCCGATTTGGGGTAAAGCATGCTCAAATGGTGATTGCAACGTTAGTTGCTTCGGTATTGATCGCATTGTTGGTTATTGCAACAAGGGGCTCGCAGTTTTTACCTGAATTTAACGAAGGTACTGCGCAAATTAATTTAATGTTGCCACCAGATACCAGCTTGGAAACATCACATCATTATGGTACTCGTTTAGAAAAAGCAATCACCAAAGTGGCTGGTGTCAAGCATGTTGGTCGCCGTACAGGGCGTGCTGAAGGTGATGAACATGCTGAAGGGGTAAGCACTACAGAGGCTGTAGTGACAATAGATCCGAAATCTACGCGATCCAAAGAAGAGATTGTTGAAGAATTGCGTGATATTATTTCTAAAGAGTTCCCTGGAGTGGCGACAGCGGTTGATCAACCGTTGTCTCATTTATTAAGTCATATGCTTTCTGGGGTGAAGGCACAGGTCGCAATTAAGGTGTTTGGCCCCGAGCTAGATCAGCTTCGAAAAATTGCTAAAGAGATCGAAACAGTCATTAAACCAATTGAAGGTGTTAAAGATCTGTATGTCGAAAAACAACTGCTTGTGGATAAGATTTCGGTGAATCCTAAAAGGGAACAATTGGCGCGTTATGGATTAACGGTTAATGATATCGCTGAAACTATTGACCTCGCATTAGGTGGAGAAGCGGTATCTCAGATGACCGTGGGGCAATATATGTATCCTATTATTGTTCGTTTAGAAAAGAAAGATAGAGAAAACCTTGAAACCATTAAACATCTCTATGTCACCGGTGTCGATGGGCATAGTGTCATACTGAAAGATATTGCAGATGTAGGTTACACCAAGACGCCAACGAATATTAATCGCGAGCATGTTTCTAGGCGCATTGTGGTACAACATAATGTTGCTGGTAGATCACTTGGTGAGGTGGTTGCAGATGTTAAAGCAGCGCTAATACCTATCGAGGAAAAACTGTCTGCGCTTCCGGGTTACGCAATAAAAATCAGTGGCCAATTTGAGGCGCAGGAAACAGCACAAAGGAAAATCACGGTCTTAAGTTTGTTTTCGTTATTAATCATGGGTTTGATTTTGTTTATGCATTTTAAATCGGTGAATTTAAGTTTGCAGGTGCTCAGTAGTATACCAATGGCATTTATTGGTGCTGTTACTTATATCGTATTGAGTGATCAGGTGATGTCGATTGCAACGTTGGTTGGATTGATATCATTAGGTGGCGTTGCCGCACGTAATGCGATTTTATTGTTAGACCATTATTTATATTTAATGAAAGAAGAAAAAGAATCATTTGACGTAGATATGATCGTAAAGGCAGGGCAAGAGCGCATGGTGCCGGTAATGATGACTGCGTTAACTAGTGGCATTGCTTTGGTGCCTATCGCGCTTTCGCCAGGGGAGCCTGGTAGAGAGATATTGTATCCGGTGGCAACCGTTATTATTGGTGGACTTATTTCCAGTACCTTATTAGATTTTATCGTGCGTCCAGCAATCTTTTGGACCTTTGGCAAGCATGCTGCTGAGCATGTCGCAAAACTACCTATAACACGCGACCGGGTTGCCGATGCATTCGCAGAAGAACTCGCAGCCGATCCAGAGGCTTACGAAAGGGCAACATACAGTTAGCGATTAAATCGCCCTAGGCATATATTTTACTGTATAATTCGATATTAAAATGTTAAATAACCAAGTTGCCTTAAAAAGACTTTCGCGTTGGCCTTATGCTTGATAACAATTATTTGCAAACATTTTCTTGAAAATAGTTGTTATCAGATAAGATGACTTTTATATTTTCATGTTCCCCTAATGTTTTTATAGTTGATAAATCATTAATAGTAAAAAGGTGTACAGGGAAGTTTTGAAAAGTTTTAGCGAAGTGATTGTTGTAGTTTGCGTATTTTATTGAAACTGCAGAAAAATCATATAAAACTAATGCAAGTTTAATCTTAAATAAATGAAATTTAGTGCTTATATAGTTTTTATTTTTATGAGGTTTAACCAAGTAACTAGTGTGAATGCCGGCTTTAGAAAAAACGGATAATTGCTTAGCTTTAGGTGACTCAACGGTGGTTTTATCAATTAAATTAAATTCTTTTAATAATGATAAAAGCGCTTCTAATGCAAGGTCAACATTTTTACCACGAATACTTTTTAGATTTTTAAAATCAAGCCAGAAATACCCTCGATCACCTGCACTAGCAAAAACATCTTTTAATTTAAGCGTTTGGCCTTCATGTTTTCTGTATGGAAAATTGTGAGAGACAATATACGCATTGTCTTTAATATCATAAAAAACATCGATCTCAACTCCCCGGGCACCTAAATCAAAAGCATGGTTTATACTTTTAATGCTGTTTTGCGTGTGAGTTTTAAAATAACCACGATGTCCCCAAACCTTAAAGCAGTTTGTGTAAAATGTTTTGGGCTTTAAATTTTTAAAAATGATTTCGAAAGAGATCGGAATCATAACTATTATGCAAAAGCAGGCGATGAAAAACATTTTTGTTTTAGACTTAAATAATTTCATGAGTAATGAGATGTTGCACCGCTATTCTATAAAATTTGAATCATTGTGTTAAAGTTCATTTGTATACAAAGTAAATTTATTTTAAATTAATTCAGCTGGAATATAAAGCAAAAAAAGGGTGCATATTTCTAACCCGTGATGCGTTTATATTTCTTTGATATTACCTGCATTGAATGCTGGTGTTATGGTTGGTTTATCCGCTTGTGGCATGTTTACATCCTCTTGGATGATTAGTGAATGAAAATATTAAACGTTCAATATGTTTGAATTATAATCCAGCAAGCAATTATAGTTTTTAAACGGCGCCCCGGGTATTTAAATTTTTTAAATACAACTCGGATTAAATGGATTTTCGCATGCCAACCATTGGGCAACGACTGATGATAGTTGTGCAATATTTGTTATATATGCAACATCATTAATATTAATATAGCAGTCTAAATTTAAATCACCTGGAGAAAATAAAGGACATTGGTAAATAGTGGCGAGGCGTGGGGACAGTGTTTGTAGGTAGATGAGGGTGTATCTGCGCTGTTATAAATAGCTTATAGGAGTATGTGGTGTAAGAAATAGCTATTATAATACAATATTTCAATTCTACCTGTTGAGATAATAGATAATCAGCCTTGACATTAAAATATTCCATTCTATACTAAGCCGATAGGGAATGTGGATTTCGGGAAATTTTCTCGATAATCGTTGGTATCATTTGGGGAAGTGGATAACATTTACTGTTTTGAATATTTTACCATTCGTTAAGGAATATATAGATGGAACCATTATTAAAGACATTACAAGATGAATCGCGCGCGCTCGATACGCAGGCGTTTTTGGCATATATCGTGGCAAAGTTTCCTGGGAAGATTGCGTTGGCAAGTAGTTTGAGCGTTGAAGATCAAGTGGTGACTGATATGTTGTCTAAGATATCAGGTGCCCCAAATATTTTCACATTAGATACAGGTCGTTTGCCACAGGCAACGTATGATTTGATCGACCTAACGCGTGAAAAATATGGTTTTGATATCAAAATCACATTTCCAGATACGGCCCAGGCGCAAGAGATGATTAATACCAAAGGGGTGAATTCATTTTATAAGAGTGTCGAGAATCGTAAAGAATGTTGTCGGATTCGTAAGGTAATACCTCTTCAAAAAGAACTTGCAAAACTTGATGCGTGGATTACGGGTTTGCGTAAAGAACAATCTGTGACCAGAGATGCGCTTGAACGTGTTGATTTTGATGCAGGTAATGGGTTGTTTAAAGTGAACCCGCTGGCTGATTGGTCGGAAACAGAAGTGTGGGATTATATCAAAGCGAATAAAATACCTTATAACGCACTACACGATAAAGGGTATCCAAGTATCGGTTGTGAGCCATGTACGCGTGCGATAGCAGAAGGTGAAGATGTGCGGGCTGGACGATGGTGGTGGGAAACACCAGAGCAAAAAGAGTGTGGCCTGCATATGGTTGATGGAAAGTTAACGAAAAAGAAATCGTAACTAATATATAAGTTAAGTAAATAAATTATAAAATGTGGAAGTAAAACAGATGGACCATTTGGAAGAATTAGAAGCTCAGAGCATTTATATCTTGCGTGAAGCATATCGCGAGTTTAAGGAATTGGTAATGCTTTGGTCAATTGGCAAAGATAGTACGGTATTATTGTGGTTAGCGCGTAAGGCGTTTTTCGGTCATGTACCTATTCCGTTGATGCATATTGATACGGCATTTAAAGTGCCTGAAATGATTGAATATCGTGATCGTTTAGCATGCGAATGGCATTTAAACATGATGTATGGGCAGAACACCAATGTGCTTGCTGATAAACAGACGTTTCCTGACGGCAACGCGACGCGACTTGAATGTTGCAAAAGGCTTAAGAGTGAAGCGCTGAAACATACCCTTTCAGGTGAATGGCCTAGGTGGATTATGGATCACAAAACCCAAAAATATAAAAAACAGACCGAAGAGAATAAACCTTATACTGGTGTCATTGTAGGTGTCCGCAGTGATGAAGAAGGTTCGCGTAGTAAGGAACGGTATTTTTCACCGCGTGATAAAGAAAATGATTGGGATGTAGGCGATCAACCACCTGAATTATGGAATCAGTTCAAGACAGACTTTGCCCCCGGCACACATTTACGCGTGCATCCTTTATTGGATTGGACAGAGTTAAATATATGGGAATATATCGAAAGAGAAAATATACCCATTATTGATCTTTATTTTGATCAAGGCAATGGTAAGCGTTATCGTTCTTTGGGGTGTGGTCCATGTACGACACCAGTAGATTCAACTGCGAAAAATGTAGGTGATATCATTACCGAGCTGCAAAGCGGAAAATTTGCGAATATCGCAGAGCGTTCAGGGCGCGCCCAAGATAAAGAAGATGGTCAAGGTCTTGAAACATTACGGCGAGACGGTTATATGTAAAATAGGCAAAGGCGCCTGTTTAATAGGTTTGCATGCATCATGTGTGCATTTTGAATAAAAGAAAATTGATATAACATATAAGTAGAAAATAATGACAACCGAAATATTATCTAGAGAACAAATGAATATCGTCATCGTCGGCCACGTCGATCATGGCAAGAGCACTGTTATTGGTCGGCTGTTAGCCGATACCCATTCGCTGCCTGAAGGTAAGCTTGAAGCAGTAAAAGCGCAATGTAAACAAAATGCACGTCCTTTTGAATATGCATTTTTGCTTGATGCCTTAAAAGATGAACAGGCGCAAGGCATTACAATTGATTCAGCGAGGTGCTTTTTTCATTCTGATAAACGTGAATATATCGTTATAGATGCACCGGGACATATTGAATTTTTAAAGAATATGATTTCGGGTGCCGCGCGCGCAGAAGCAGCAGTATTGGTGATCGATGCCAAAGAAGGTGTGCAAGAAAACTCACGTCGTCATGGTTATATGATGAGCATGCTTGGGGTACGTCAGCTTGCAGTTTGTATTAACAAGATGGACTTGGTTGATTACAGTGAAGATGTTTATGAATCGATTAAAGCTGAATATAGTGCTTTTTTAGATCAGATCGGCATTACCCCGCGCGCTTTTATCCCTGTCAGTGCCCGCGAAGGTGACAATATCGCATCGACGTCTCCGCAAATGACGTGGTATAAAGGTTATAATATTTTGGAGATGCTCGATAACTTTGAAAAAGAAGCGCCAGCGATTGATAAGCCACTTCGTTTTCCAGTTCAAGATATTTATAAGTTTACAGCTAACGATGACGATCGACGCATTGTTGCAGGGCGCATTGAAACAGGTGTTGCTGAGGTAGGCGATGAAGTTGTCTTTTTGCCTTCAGGTAAAACGTCCACCATTTCGTCTATTGAAGCATTTAATTGTCCAACGAAACAGTCGGTTGTCGCTGGCGAATCTGTTGGGTTTACGTTGTCGACACAAATTTACATTCGTCCCGGCGAGTTAATGTGTAATGTTAAACAACCATTACCACGTACCAGTTCCAAGCTGCGCGTCAATATTTTTTGGTTAAGTGCCAATCCGATGGTGATGACTAAGTCATATAAAATGAAATTGGCAAATTCTCAAAGTCAGGTAAAATTAACGGATTTGCATAATATTTTGGATGCCTCAGATTTGACCACGACCGAGAATAAAACGCAGATCGAACGGCATGACGTGGCTGACTGTACATTGCAGTCGTTGCGTCCAGTGGCGTGTGATCATGCCGTTGATCTTCCGGCCACAGGGCGATTTGTGATTATCGATAATTATGAGATCGTTGGCGGTGGGGTGATTGTAGATGCAGCAGAAGTGGTCAATACATTAATGCAAGATCACGTCAAAAAACGTGAGAAAGCTTGGGTACGCACCGCGATTACAAGCACAAAAAGATCAAGTAAGTTTAATCAAAAGGCAGCAACTGTTTTGATCAGTGGCGATGAAGGTCAAGGGAAAATGGACTTGGCTAAACAACTTGAAGCATACTTGTTTAAAGCAGGCCGCATGGTCTATTATTTGGGTATATCCAATAACTTAAACAGTATTGGTGCTGATATCACAGCAGATCAACGTGATGATTATCTACAGCGGTTAGGTGAATTATCACATTTGTTCACTGATGCAGGCATGATATTTATTACCACAGTTTCACACCTTGATGACCATGAATATGAGATTATAAATACGCTTGCCAAACCAAGTGATCTGATTTTGATCAACATTGGAGAGAACACATTTAATAAGGTTGTACCTGACTTAAACATAGACAAGATCGACGTCGAAGCATTGCAAAAAATAAATGATCTACTACAGAAAAAAGATTATATCTTTGATTATCAAGTTTAGTTGACAATGTGGCATGCCCCATGTCTAATATAAATCTTAAACGCAATCTGGCCCGATGATTCGGGATATTGCATAAATAATGAAACAAATATAAAAAGGAATTTTACCATGGCATTTGAACTACCAAAATTACCGTATAGTTATGACGCACTTGAACCACACTTTGATGCTAAGACAATGGAAATACATCATACCAAGCATCATCAAACATACATTACCAAACTCAACGAAGCGTTGGCTGGTAACGGAGATCTTGCGGCAAAAAGCATAGAAGATATTTTGAGCAATATTGGCGACGTTCCTGAAGCGATTCGTGGCGCAGTGACAAATCATGGTGGTGGTTTTGCAAATCATTCATTATTTTGGGAAACATTATCAGCTGATGGTGGTGGCGCACCTTCTGGCGCACTAGGTGATGCGATCAATAGTGCGTTTGGTAGTTTTGATGAATTTAAAAGTAAGTTTGGTACTGCAGCGGCAACCAGATTTGGCTCTGGTTGGGCATGGCTCGTTAAAAAGAGTGATGGTTCGTTAGCCGTATGTTCTACGGCGAATCAAGATTCACCATTGATGAATGGTGATACCCCTTTATTGGGGCTCGATGTTTGGGAACACGCGTATTACTTAAACTACCAAAACCGTCGCCCTGACTACATTGCAGCATTCTGGAATGTCGTTAACTGGAATAAAGTTAGCGAACTATTTGCATAATATCTCTTAAAGTATATGTCAAAAAATTAGAAGGCCCCTTAATCGTAATTTAGATTAAAGGGCCTTTTTTTATAGTATTTTCACGCGGGGATTGCGATCCATTTCGGTTTAACAGTTATAAACCTATTAAAAAATCAAAGGTGACTTATTCCGTTTGGCCGCTAAAATACATAACAAAACGTTCGAGCTAGATCAGCCTTCGGCTGCCTGCTCAACTAATTGTTATTACTTTCCGCTTTTATGGCTGTAATTGCTGATGCAAATAGGTGTAGATTAAGGCTGATCTAAATGCACGTTGTTTGTTGGTGGTTGCACCGGCGTGGCCGCCTTCTGTATTTTCGTAGTAGTAGACCGGGGTGTTCATTGATTCAAGTTTTGCGACCATTTTTCTGGCGTGTCCCGGGTGGACGCGATCATCCTTGGTTGAGGTGTTGAAGAAAACTTTTGGATATTGCGCATTTGCTTTTAGATTATGATAAGGGGAATAATGTTTTAAATACGCCCATTGCTCTGGAATATCAGGATTCCCATATTCACCCATCCAGCTGGCACCTGCGAGTAGTTTGTTAAATCGTTGCATGTCGAGTAATGGTACCGAACAAACGATTGCCTGAAACAATTCAGGCCGTTGCACCAACATATTACCGACGAGTAGGCCACCATTTGACCCGCCATGGATACCAAGATGCTTAGGTGAGGTGATCTTTCGTTTGATTAAATCTTCGGCAATGGCAATAAAATCATCGTATGCCCTTTGCCTGTTTTCTTTTAAGGCTGCTTGGTGCCACGCAGGTCCAAATTCGCCACCGCCACGAATATTGGCTAGCACATATATTCCGTCCCTTTCGAGCCATGCTGTGCCATTGGTGGCAGAATATTGTGGTAGTAATGATATCTCAAATCCACCATATCCATATAATAATGTTGGATTATTTCCATTGTGTGCTAATCCCTTTTTAGAAACAATGAAATACGGTATTTGGGTTCCATCTTTGCTCGTTGCATGAAATTGATTTGTTTCTAATGTTGTGGCATCAAAAAATGGCGGGAGCTGTTGTATCTGTTTGGGTTTTTGTTTAGGGGATTCAACATAGTACAAGGTCGTAGGCGTTAAAAAATCTGTATATGAAAAGAAGAAGCTATCCTCATCCAATTTCGCACCGTAAAGGGTGATTGCGCCCATGGTGTTTGTATCACAAATGGCGTGTGTCCATTGTTTATTTTGCATCGTGTAAATGCGTAACTTACTACGCACATTTTCTGTAGTATTTACCAATAATATCTTTTCAGTGATCAATACTTCATTAATGCTTGAAACCTTTGAGGGTTGATAGATCAGATGAAGCGATCTATTATCGCCTTGCAGTAAAGCGTCATAGTCACAGCTTAGTAAAGCCCCTTGTAGGTAATGCGTATGTTCGGCAGGTGACCATGCGCTTTTTAATTCAATGATCATTTGATTTTGATGAAAACCATGTAATACGGCATCTTTAGGTATATCTATCGGTTTTAACTCATTATCTAGGTAAGCAAAATAATTACCGTGATAAAAGTCTGTCGCTTGATAAATCGTTATATAAGTGCGGGCATCAGTATATTGTAAAGTGCCCCCTATCCATACGTCGGTTTTTTGGCCATCAAATATCGTATTGGCCTTAGACAATGGCGTGCCACGTTTCCAAATTTTTGCGATACGTGGATATCCAGAATCAGTCAGGCTGTTTTCACCAAAATTGGTACCCACAATAAGGGTATCTTTATCTATCCAGTTGGTTTCGCTTTTGGCTAACGGTAATTGAAAACCATCGGTGACGAATGTGTTGGATGTTAAATTAAATTCTTTAATTTCAACGGCATCAGATCCGCCAGGTGACAGGCGAACCATAGCTCGGTCATAATTCGGTTGCAAATAGGTAGCCCCTTTAAAACTCCATTTGGTATTTGTTTCATTGGAAAGTTTATCGAGATCTAGTACTGTTTCCCACGTTGGTTCACCTGTTAAATAGTTTGTAGATGTTGTCCGTCGCCATAAACCACGTACGTTAATTTTATCTTGCCAAAAGTTATAAATATAATTACCACGAATCGAGGGGTACGCAATGCGATCGTCATTGTTGTTAATGATGAGGTTTTTTTGATAGATTTCATCAAATAAAGGCTCACCTTCTAGCGCAGCCATTGTGCTATTGTTATGTGATTTCACCCATGTAAGCGGTTTATCGCCAGTGACATCTTCAAGCCATAAAAATAGGTCTGGGCTATTTGGTTCAGGCGCCGATTGTGTTGCGAGTGATTGCATAGGGTGACCAACGAAAAAAAGGGTTAACAAGATCCAGTTTGCATAATTTATATTAGTGGTTTGACGATACATCATAATCCTTTAAAATTTCTAATAGTTTAAGCCAATTGTTTATTGATCGGCATTTTTTGAAATGTATAATATATTATCTTTGTTGGGTATATGCGATTTAAGTCGCAACTATTTTAAGATAGGTCATATAAATGTTTAAAATTGAATATGAAGCACCTTGCACTACAAAATGTAGTTGTTGTGAAGATGATGCAACGCGTCTAACGCGGTTTGTTTACAAAGGTGATGATGCATTTGCCGTCTATTTTGTGACCTTTACCCGTGCACATATAGAGAAAGAGGCATATGCTGTAGTGAGTATTGGGAATTGGGGTGATGAAGGGACGCCTGAAATGCGGCGCGCATTTTCGCTATTGATTACCAGTAAAGATAATAAACCAGAAGTAAATGTGATAGATAAAGCAACATCGCCTTGGAAAGATAAAGCAGCGCTAGGCACGATGTTTGATCTTGAAGAAGCGCTTGGGCATGCTTGGCTAAAAGATGCCTTAGAGATTGGGCAACAAATAATTATAGAAGATGATGTGGTTGTCGATTACTTCAAATAATGTCGGGACACAATAGTTTTAGCTATATGTATTTATGTTTAATTGTGTTGCTTCATTTTTATTGATTATGATATAATATACAGATGCGTAACGTGGAACAAAAACCTGTGATTGTATATGATGGCCATTGTAATTTTTGTATTGGTCAGATAAACCGCATTAAGCGGTGTGATAAGTATGATCAATTTGAAACGCTTTCCCGTTACAGTGATGGACTGTTTGAGCGCTTTCCTGTGCTCGCGCAAGAAAATTTGGATAGTGGCTTACGGGTGGTCGGATTAGATGGCAAAGTTTCTGTTGGGGCAGACGCCGTTTACGACATTTATAAAAAATTTAGCCCAGCAAAATATATTGCGTGGATTTATAAAGTCCCTATTCTAAATTTAGTGTTTAAAGGGGTTTACGCATTGATTGCAAAAAATAGATATCGTTTCGCAGGAAAATGTAAAGACGGTAGTTGTAAATTATAGATAATGAACGTTAAAGGAAGTTATTGTGAATATTGCATGTCTTGATTTTGAAGGTGTTCTCATCCCTGAAATATGGATTAATGTTGCAGAACGTACAGGTATAGAAGCATTACTAGCAACAACGCGGGATATCCCTGATTATGATGTGCTAATGCGTCAACGCTTACGTATATTAGATGAACATCATTTAACATTGCCAGATATTCAAAAAGTGATCGCAGAGATGGGCCCGTTAGAAGGCGCTTTTGATTTTCTTAAATGGCTCAAAGAACGATTTCAAGTCGTTATTATTTCAGATACCTTTTATGAATTTGCGCAACCCTTAGTGCAACAGTTGGATTATCCGGCATTGTTATGTCACAAACTGGAAGTTGCCCAAGATGGGCGTGTAACTGATTATACCTTAAGGCAGAAAGATCCTAAGCGCAAATCAGTACAAGCATTTCACTCACTAGAATACGGCGTGATAGCCACGGGCGATTCTTACAATGATGTCACCATGCTCGAAGAAGCAGATGCAGGTATTTTATTTTGCCCACCAGATAATGTGATCGAAGAATTCCCACAATACCCCGTAGCGCGCAACTATGACCAGCTTAGAAAAGAATTCTCAGAGGCTGATCGTCGTATAGGGTGATGCCACTACTTATACTTTTTTTACCACTGAATGCGTCACGTATATCGCTTTATCCCTTCAGGAAATTAAAAAGGGGTGAAACGCATATATAATATAGATAGTGGAAGCATATTCATGAGACCATGTGGGTGGGTACGGATTTTTAGGTGTTTATATTTTGGGTAGGCGTACCTGTTTTCGATACCAACTTTCCTTTTGTTTGCATTTGAAATCCGCACAACCTCATTGAATCCACTGAGGTTAAATACCTGGCGAAACGTTTTCCGTGCATTTCAGTGTCTTCAGTGGCAAAAATGCTTTCTATGTGATAAAAGAATATTTAAACAGTCACGCTAGCTTTGGTGATATCACAATGTATCC
>Ga0255039_10000071_pt1 | contig 31890 bp, 18 predicted proteins | sample BC1_12_1_MG_FD_181713 | JGI IMG/M metagenome (GOLD analysis project Ga0255039, IMG submission 181713) | Seawater microbial communities from Strait of Georgia, British Columbia, Canada - BC1_12_1 | ecosystem: Environmental > Aquatic > Marine > Strait | place: Canada: British Columbia | collected... | reverse complement strand
TAGTATTTCTGGTGACAATCACCACCGATACCTCATTCCGTTTCACATTCTCTTTATTTTTCTATTTTCACGCTGCGGTCAAATTTTTTCTCTGGATGCAATTCGCATGCAAAGTAAACGTACGTTAAGCACCCTTACCCAATGGGAAGCAAGCTGGCCAATTCGTGCGGGACAACTCTATGTCGCCTCCTTTTACTTTTGGAGCGCCGTTGCAAAATTACGTAATTCAGGATACCAATGGATCAAAGGTGGGGAGAAACTTCAAAGCCTTTTACTTAAGAAATCAACCGGTTATGGTTTTGAAGATGGTGTACTGACCAACGGAAGTCAAATCGCATTCGACCTAGCACACTCCCCTTTTTTGGGGCAGGTATTGGGCGCCATGACCTACATCTTTGAGTTTGGCTTTCCTATTATATTATTTATTCGAGACCTTCGCTTACGCATATTATTCTTTCTCGGCGTTTCACTTTTTCACATCTCTAACTACATCCTTCTTAGGGTAGAGTTTTTATTAATCCCAATTGTCTTTCTTGTATTCTTTGACCTCTCAAAGCCCTTAAAAAAATGGCGCAGACGGCGAGCAGAAAATTCAACACTCTGAATATCATAGGTTTTTGCGCTGCAAGAAACATGCATAACACAAACGCTACACCGACTAAGCAAAAAGGCGATATACAACACGCCGTACGTGTAGTCAAAGCAACGCGCCCCCCTAAATGGATAAACAGAAGCAGGTAAGCCCCTCCCCTTAACCCACACTTACCACCAAGTTTATTGATGGCCGTCTGTATTGACTAGTTATGTTACGAGCACGGCAACCTGCCCTGCTTACGCATTCGTCATCCCCTTAAGCATGCGAACTGATACAAGACCTCGTAAGCAGTACTTCAAGCGCTGCGCGTAGGAAGGTTATATTACAAACATAAAACGCTTTTAGTTCCCAAAACTCAGGAAAATAATATGCGACTTAAAATATTGTAGGTGACTTATAAAGCGTTGGGTATTATTGCGACGGGTTGGGGGATACTTATACGATCAGTGACCTTGAACAGATCATTGAAACATGGTTCGCTTGCGAGTTGAGTTTAGCTTGTCCATAACAGATCACGCAACGTCACTTACCTAAATGAAATTTACATTTAGATATTCAAACTGGTTCTTGGATCATTTGTTATTTTATGACCTTGACAACTAAATCCAAGCTTTTCCATCTCGCTAAACAACGCATCTTTACTAATTGGCTTTACGAGATATCCTTCGCAATCCTTATTTAAAGAATCGGTAATTGAACTGGTTTTATCGACAGATGTGCACAAAATTATCTAAACACCAGCTGATCAAAAGTATTAAAATTACCTTCAATATCTCTAATAAGCCTAACCACCTCAAGACCGTTGATGTCAGGCATGATAATATCAAGCAATACTAAATCATATTTTTCTCCTGCTTCAAGCGCACTTTGAAACTTTTGAATACCTAACATACCATCATCGGCCTCGTCCCAATCCGATACTTTTTTGATGGATTCAGACATTAATTTTCTATTTGTCCAATCGTCATCCACCACTAAAATTTTAATATTCTTTTCCATGTTCAGGTCCTATTTCTGTATTTATTGCGTGCACATGCTACATGAATATATTGTAAATATATCTCTACATGATATATCGACCATTGGATGACATGACATCATAAAAACCACACAAATATATGCTATTATCTATACAAGACGTCACATTTCTCCGATGATGTAGCAATATTTTATTATGATAAATCATGGTCTAATAACAACATTGCCCGTTGGTTCTTTCACAAAACAAAAGACAAAATACTACACTTACAAGCTACCATGTTAGATCCCCGATTTTACTTTCCCACTTACACCTGTTTATTATATGACGTGCGAATTTATCAACAATATCCGTTCTGCGATAAAATATATTCCGTCTAATGACCAGCCAGAGTAAATTCAGCTTTTAGATATTCAAACTCGACATTGTACCGCTTTTTGTTTTGTCGCTTTGACACCGAAATCCAAATTTTTCCATCTCATCGAATAACGCACCTTTGCTAATTGGTTTTACGAGATACCCCTCGTAACCGCTATTTAATGAATCCGCAATTGAATTGGTTTTATCCAGAGAAGTACACAAAATTATTTTAACACCATCTGATCCAGGAATATTGAACTTTCCTTCAATCTCTCTAATCAGTTTAACCACTTCAATACCATTAATGCCAGGCATAATAATATCAAGGAATAGTAAATCATACTTTTCTCCCGCTTCGAGTGCACTTTGAAACTTTTGAATGCCCAACATGCCATCATCAGCCTCGTCACAGTTCGAAACCTTTTTGAGGCATGCAGACATTAATTTTCTATTTGTCCAGTCATCATCCACCACTAAAATTTTTATGTTAGTTTCCATTAATGAATATGCTTTCTGATATTACTATATGCGCAAACAACATACATATATAATTAGTATTCTCTATCAAGAACATCGACAAATCAATGCAATAACATTACACAAAGAAACACAAACATGTTATTCGCGGTTTACGTCCTCCTATGCCTCTGGTCACTCAGAAGCAACATTAGCAGGTATTTTTACCCAGAAAGACAAACAGTATCACCTAGTGATATACGTGTGATTTGACTATTTTAAACCGAAGAAAGTATTTAGCGGTTTTCTACTCTTTTTTTCTATACCAATTGACGATACATTTATTACAAGGCTGCAGTAATTCAAGCTTCCTCGACCAAAACTGAATGCGTACACCCCAACCACGCAATGCTGCAGTCTTTATTTTTACTATCAATTCCTTTACCTTGTAATTGGGATTTAGTTTTAAAGACCACTACACAAAGCATAAAATCGTACGCGCCTCTTATCAAGAGGCAAATCCTAAACGACCATTGAGCAATTATCTTGTAAATATAGCGCCATTAACTTCTTAGCAATCTGCTTGATGTCAAATGCTATGCGAACACCGCAAGGTCGTACACAGCTTTTTTCATTTTGCCCGATAGTATATGCACCCGCATTATATAATTCTACCATCCACCTGGCGCTATAAGTACCTACCCTTGATTAACGGTGTCATTATTTGCGCTTCTTTAACTCAGAGAGGATTATCTCTTGTTTTGCTTGCTGAAAACGGCGCATATAAAACCATATTTGATTGCGCATGACGCTAGCTTAGAACTTTAATACTAAATCTACCTGAAGACGTTCATAATCTTGATCATCAACACCGCGGTATCGTATATTATTAAAATACGTTAGACCAGCTTTGACAGCTTTAGATATCTTAGTATTTGCCTTTACGGTATGCCCACGACCGCCGGTGCCACCACCAATAAAGTCTGAATCATTCAATCCTGCATAAGCGGCATCAGATTGAAGATCTCTATATTGATAATCAAACTCCCAATCACCAACGGTGCTTGCCTTGTTTAACTTATACCCAAAAGCATATGCGGTATCTGACCCACTTGTGGCAGCAATATTTTTGACATAGTTTCCATAAACCGCCATAGGTGTGGATTTACATTTAAACCCATACTCAGCAAACCCTTCTAGGAGATCAAAATCATATTTTAATTTACCCATGTCATCATCGGTGTTACCTTTAAAAGCAGTTGACATCCCTTGCACATTGCCCATATCGTAATATGAAATACCACCTAAAAATGTATTTCCACTATTTTGAAGTTTATGTTTGATATATGTTTGTATACCAAAAATTGATGCATCTGCGTCACTACTACGTTCATCAAGCCAATACCCTGACCCTGTAACGACTAAATTTGTTGATTCGCTAATCTTCAGCTCACGAGAGGCGGCAATACCCTCTGGTGTGACATCACCATCAAAAATCACCTGATTCTTGCCACTTTTATAGAACGGATTTTTCATTTTACCCATGTGTATGTCAAGGCCAGAAAAAGCAGCAGGCTTCCAAGTAGCATATGCCATATCAATCCAAACATCTTTACTACTAAAATAACTATCAAGTGTTTGATTGGTTGATGTAGGTGTGCCACTACTACCACTTGCTAACCTAAAATTTAGCCCCCATTGGTCATCTAACTTAAACTTAGCACCAACTCTGGCACGCATCCGATTTCCATTACGCTTATCTATACCAGCATCTGTATCATCAATGCTCTCATGCCTATAACGAAAATCACCATATACAGTCATTTTTTCATCCGATGGCGATACCTGCTTAGTCGGCACATTTTTCGATTCTGTAACATTCGATTCTGCAGCATTAGATGTTTTAAGTGATTTAAATTCATTTTGCAATAAATCTAACTGCTTTTGCAAGCTTTCAATTTGTAATTTCATTCGTAACATTGTGTCGTCATCAGAATGATTTTCTACACCACTTACCGCAACGTGCCATAAACCCATTGTTAAAATCAATGCTAATGCTGATATTTTTTTACCCATTACTTAATCCTTTATGTAGTATTATATATGTGTGACTACCTAACAGTTACTACCAATAGCTACTACTAGATTTTAAATTCACTTGTATACAGCTTACTATCGCAACTAATTTATGAGGAGCTTAAATTAAATAAATAAATATCGGTGTAATTCAAAAAATTATCATTACGCAACTAGTTACCCAAGTACAAACACCTAGACAGCAGGACGATTCATACAACTTCGGGATAGATAAATTCAATTACAAAACAATTTTATGATTTTAAATTATTTACCTCAAGCAGCCCAGGAAGAAGTGAGCTAATTATTGGACCACCATTTATCTAAATGAGATGATTTAATTTCGCTTGCTGACGCATAGAGATATAAAGCAAAGCATGCCAGTGGTAACCAATGGATATCGTCTTTAAACCAAAAAGATTTCCAAACGTCAAAGCCTTCCTAAAACAGACCTTCAATGAGTAATCATTTTGAGACGGCAAACAGATGGCAGACACCTCCTGAGAAGGTATTGTCATAAAAAAAGTGCCCAAAGATTAGCTCTTTGGGCACTTTGTATTTTCTAAATTAAGACTAACTAAAACGACTTAAAAACTAATGGTCGTTTTTAACGCCACCATATGAGAATCTTCATCCTCATCATATCCCTCTGGGTTATCTGAAGCAAATAGGCCACGCGTGCCTTGAATCCACTGGTATTCTACCTTAAAGATCCAGTTGCTATTCAAGTCAAACCTGCCTGATATCGCAACATTTTCATCATTATTATTTTTATTATCTGAGTCATAAGTTGTTGAATAATAAATACCTGCCTCGAATAAATCGTTAAACCTATATGATGCACCTGTATACCAGCCGCCCGTATTAAAAGGCCCCTCGTTTAATGCAATCAAATCAGGCACAAAACTATTTTCAGCATTCATCACATAATCACCTTCAAATTTGGTGTATTCGCCCATTAGCACCAAATTATCGATCGTATATTCAAGTGAATAAATAACGCGTGTAAAATGGTTTAGCACCACTTCTGAATAATTGCCTGGGGCAAATCCCAACATTGCATATTCATCAGTTACAATCGGTCCAGTGGCGGCGAGATCATCAAATACATTGATTGTAGCAGCAAGACGTAGGCCATCAAGCGGTGTGTTCCAAATATATTGCTGGTTATACATATAACCAAGTGACACATCATCTACTTCTAGAAAACCAACATCTGAATAATTTTTAGCTAAACCTTCATTGGTGTTGTAGTTATTCTTTCCCCACTGCGCACTATAACTACCATCGCCCATACCACCAAGATCAATATTACCATAAATACCAATACCTTGGATGGCTACATATAAATCCCTTAAACTATCGTCATAAATACTCTTTGGTAAGAAAATACTCGTACGAAGCATATCAATATCACGCGTTTCGTTGTAAAGACCATATGGTAATTTCATTTTACCAACACGAAATCCCAACGCATCATCATATAAATAATCAATAAAGGCCCAGTCAACAACGATATCGTGATTACCCATGTCGCCAAAATCACGGCTGAAGAACTGCATACCTGCGCGAAGATTTTCTGTAATTTGTGTAGAAAAGTTGATACCGATTTCATTTAATTCAAATGTACCATCTTTACTATTAGGTAAATGATTGTTATTCCAACTTTTCATATAACCTTGTGAAATAAAACCATGAATGTCAATATTTCCAAATGGGTTACTATTTTCTTCATTTATTTCTTCAACGACAGAAACAATTTCGTCATTGCGACTTTCCTTAAGTTGTTCAATTTGCTTCGCTTGATCATTGACAATTTTCACAAGATCTTCATGCGAGACATTTGCGACGCCACTTGACATGGTTACGACGACTATTAGTGAAAATGCTAATGCTTTTGTAAGTGTTATCATGTTTTTCATTTTTTAATTCCTTAAAATTTTATATTATTTATTTATTTAATCGTAATAACTTTTCGGCCATCACTACTAGCATCTTTGGTGCTGCTTGATACGTACCCTACTGCACCTTTAGTTTTTGAAATATATGCTAACATTTTTTCTTCGCTTGAAAAAGATTTAGGGGCTTTTCCTTTTCCTGTAAAAACCAACTTACCCCAATAATTTTTAAATTGCGCAGGTGTCTTTTTAACATATTGCTTTAAAAATGCTTTGTGCGCATCGCCTGATTTTAATGTTACAAAAACAACCTTCGTACCATCAGACCATTTTGTTTTCTTCCCAAGATAGATATTTTTAATATCACTACTAGCAACGGCATCATCTGAACCACCTGCGTTTGCCACAACAACAGTATCTGCTAACAATAATGTCGTACTTAAACATGTTATTAAAAACATAACGATGCACTGCTTCGTAAATCTGGTTAATGTTATTTGTTTTGTTTTCATTTGATCATTCATCCTTTTCATTTGTAAATAACTAAATTTTGACACTCGAAATGCCATAAATATTCTTATCGCTCGGGATAAAAATATTGTTAAATTTTAAACTGAGATACTTGCTCCTCGATTATTTCAGAAAGAGAATTAAGTGTTTTGCTTGAATTTTGAGTTTCGACAGCCCCACTAGATGTTTCTTGAGCAATTAGATTCACCTTAGAAATACCTTCAGTAATCTCTTGACTCGCTAAACTTGATTCAGAAAGGCTGTTTGAAACAGATTCAGCATCTTTGGACGTATTGCTAATATTTCCTGATGTTTCGCTGGTAATAACACTTTGCTCTTCGACAGCAGTGGCTATTGTTTTAGTCACATCACTGACCTTGCTAATCGCTTTACTTACATCACCTATCGTTTGCACCGCTGTTGCTGTGCCCTCTTGAATATTGGTAATTATTATAGATATATTCTCAGTTGCACGTGCTGTCTGCGTGGCCAATTCTTTGACCTCTGTTGCCACCACGGCAAACCCTTTTCCAGCATCACCTGCTCTGGCTGCCTCAATTGTCGCATTAAGTGCTAATAGATTTGTTTGTTCAGCAATATCTTTAATCACCTCTATTACTTTACCGATTTCTTCAGTGGACTCACCAAGGATGCCAATTTCCTTGTTAGACTCATTTGCCAATTTTTCACTTTCACTAGCAAGTACAGCTGCATTCTCTGCATTTTGTGCAACATCAGATAAGCTTGTAGTCATTTCCTGAGTTGACAGGGCAACTGATTTTATACTTCCTACGATTTGCGTAGTGGTTTCTGTCATTAATTTCATATTGATGCTCATCTCCTCTGCTGCAGCTGCTACAACCTGAGATCGAGAAGACATATTTGATGCACCTTCTGCAAGGTTATTGGACGTATTAGACAAGCCATTTGCAGAACCAGTTAACGTAGATGTTTCCGAAGCAATCTTTTGAATAATACCTTGTAGCTTTTCAATAAAGACATTAATCCATTTTGCTAATTCACCAAGTTCATCTTGACTTTGAATATTGAGCCGCTTGGTTAAATCACCTTCGCCTTGGGCAATATCTTTCACCATTTCTATTGTATTTTTTAAAGGGTGCGTTATCGCTCGTGTAATAATCCAACGAATAACAGCCAATGCGCCGATAACAACAACAATAAAAACGCCAAGATTGGTATTTCGCTGGTGCATGGTTGCATTTCTTATATCTGCAATTTGTAATTTCAAAAGATCTGAAGCATTGTTCGTATGTTCTATAAGTTGCTTTTTGATCGCTTCACTTGTAACCCCTAAGGTCGTTAGCATATCACTATCAGCAGCCATAGTTGCTTCATCATCATCACTTTCACCTATTGCTAACTTCGTGTAAAGCAAGGTTGCGCTTTCTGTATAATCAACTAGTTGAGATAATGTTTCTGAAATTGAATCTCTTAGCGCTCCCTGGATATTTGGTAAATTAACTATTGCAGACAATGCAACTTGCGCTTCATTTGCATGAATAGTAGCATTTTCAATGATTTCAACTTCGCCCATCATAAAGGCATCGCCATACAATCTAACCTGAGATTCAAAGCCAGTAAGTGCCGTTTGTGTAAACTGAGTTGCCGGAAAGATCGCATCAGTAACATTGGTCAGTCGCTTTTCTGATTTAATACCCGCAACATATCCTATTACAACGGACGCCGCGAAACCTACAACCAATATACCAACACTAATCCAAACTTTTTTAGTAATACTTAGTTTTATCATTTATAACTATCTCATTCTCAAAGTCTATTTACAAACAAACATTACCCTTGCAATGCATTCAAATAAATATCAAGTTGCGTTTAACGCTTGTTCATATCCATCTTAAACATACAAGACAAAAAATAACTTTAGATAGCATTTTGTATAACTACCGCCTAGCAACTATCAAAGTTACCTTACTTACTGCTACTATCGAAAATATTACTTAGTGGGTTTAATTGAATTAGATTTATAATAATGTAATATGTAAAATTATCATAATCTACCTGTCAACACAGGCATAAACACCCCCCCGCGGCGTGCTTTTTGACCAGAAACGCCTATTTTAAGTTTAAACAAATTAAACGAAAATGCGGTAGTTTATGTCGAAATTAGTACTATAGGACGTTTAGTGCAGAAGGAAATCTACGAGGAATCTTTTACGGCTGATTACATACCGGGATTTTATTAGGAAAAGAAACTAATTAGTCTATTACTATTTTAGCTTGTTTGTAAATGATTGAATTTAATTTTAGCTTCGCTTTATTTATAGGCGGATTATTAATATTAATGTTTATGCTATTATTACGCGTAACCAAACTAACCATACCGTTAGCATTAATAAACCCTTCATGATCGCCAATGACCAAGACAGGTAAATTATTAATACTTTTTATAATTTGATTGTGTTTCTTATGTTCTGAACTCGATATGAAAACAGCATCACATTTACTATAATCAAATTTAGAATAATCACTGCCTAAACGAATAACATTAAATTTCTTATTTCGGCCTTTTATTTTTTTATTTATCAAGGGACTAAAATAATTTTTAAATTGATCATCACCAATAATACCGAGCGTTATGAAATCATTGGCCTTCTCATTAGGCCATATTGTAAAGACCATTATCTTATATATATAAATTGCTTTAAGTTGATATTCATTAACAACCAATGAACTCGTTGGCGTCATTGACGTCGTGTCCGGTAGCATTTTTACCACACCAGTAACATCTTTACGTTGCTTGCCATACACATCTTGCTGAAAATGTAAACAAGCAACAGCAACAACTAAAACGCAAAGCGATAGCAAACGCTTCGCAGGACGCTTTGCCCTGAAGTGCCTAAAAATAGAAAATAAATTGTTTGGTTCTTTGCTAATTATATTATTCCCTAAACTCAATTAAAACGGTGCATTGATAATACCTAAATCGCTCTCCGTAGCATCATAGCGACTCTCGATGTAAAGTAAACGAACTTTCTTACAATTTTACTTCTTTATCACCAAAGTATCATTTACAACACCTTTATTATATTATGACCTAACCGCTCTTTTCACTGACTCAAATAGTATAAATACTTAGTCATTACAATTTTATACCTTCACTTCAACATAAGCCATACTGCCTTATACTATTACGATTCAACTATACTATTTGATTGCATAATATAGTTATCAAATAAATACATTTTCAATACAGACATCAACTCTTCAAATGCCACAGGCTTTACGATATAACTGTTCGCGCCAGCACTGATACATCGTTCTCTATCTTCTGGCATAGACTGGGCCGTTAATGCTATAATTGGAACACTACTGTATTGGAAATGTTTTCTAATCATTGGTATTGTTTCATAACCATCCATCACAGGCATCATAATGTCCATAATAATGAGATCTATGCCCTCAACCTCATCAATCTTATTAAGTGCGGATCGCCCATTATCAGCCTCTATAACCGTTAGGCCATTTTCACGCAGTTGCTTTGATAATGCAAATACATTTCGCATGTCATCATCTACAAGCAGTACCGTTTTGCCCTCTACCATCATTGAATTAAACAGAGAATAAATTATATTCTGCTGCTTAATGGTCATATTAGCTATCGAAGTATGCAATACAAGCGAAATCTCTATTAGCAGATTTTCAAATGAATTAACAAATATAAACATATCTAAATACTTAAGAAACTTACGCTTCAACTCATCTGATATAGGATCACTATATAATACAATAATTGGGGACAACACTATCGTGCTATCAACAATTTGGTCTATTGTACCAAAGCCTAAATCATCAAAGAATGCGATATCCAAAATAATACAATCAATTTCAGGTGATATGATTGTATTATAATTTGAACTATTTAATTTTGAATATTTAATAGTGGTGCATTTATTTTCAACTAATTCATTTAAACTATTTTTCCGCTTAATATCATCTTCTACGATTAATATTTGTTTAACTACAGAAGGGTCCAAACTTTTAAATTTGACAATCACGTCATTAATTAATGCTTCAGTAGGGTGATTTACTAAAGAACCAATCGAACCACTTACGATAGTGCGATCACCGCTGATTGTAGTATCAACGATTTGGATTGGTATATGCATCGTCTCAGTACATAATCGTAGTTGTTTTGTGAGTAAATTAACATCTATATCGTTTATACCCAAACCAAGTAAAATACCCTTTGGCAATATTGTTCTAGCGGAGGTGAAACCTTCTAATCCCGTCTTTTCAACAATTCCCTTATAGTCATTGCTACGAACACAATGGAGCAATTTCTCAGCAATGGCCAAATCGTTTTCAATGATTAATACGACATTGTCGTCATCGTAAATAGTTTCTCGGTCATCTGAAACAAAAAAGAGATCCCGCTGTCTACTTACATTTTCATCATTCGTTATTAATTCTTCCAATACATCAGGTGTCTGTATTATAGGAGGTAACAAACCAGAAGATCCATCCGTTGGTAAAAACACGGTAAAGGTACTCCCTTCACCTTGTGTACTTTGTAAATGGATTTCACCCCCTAGTAATTCAGCCAACCTTGTAGAAATAGATAACCCAAGTCCTGTGCCACCATACTGCCTACTGGTTGATCCATCTTCTTGTTGAAAAGCGTCAAATATCTCTTGATGCTTTGTTTTAGAAATACCAATGCCAGTATCGATTACTGAAAATGCAATTGTATTATTGTGGGATAAATTGGTATTTGAAAAACATTCTAAATGGTTTGAAGCATGTACAACCAATGCCACTTTGCCGGTAGATGTAAATTTAAATGCATTAGAAAGAAAGTTCTTTAGTATTTGTTCAAGCCGCTGAGGGTCTGTCTGAATAATAATTGGAATATTGTCATTATTTTCTATTACAAAGTCTAATCCCTTTTCTTTTGCAAAATGACTAAATAGGTTATTGAGATCATCTAAGATGGTATTCACGTTAACATCTAATATATTTATATCGAGTTTTCCTGCTTCAACTTTGGACAAATCCATAATATCATTAATAAGATCTAATAAGTCTCGACCGCCGCTATGAATTATTTCCAAATCCCTTATTTGAGATTTCAAAAGATTTCCATCTTTATTTTCTCCTAGAGATTTTGACAACAATAAAAAGCTGTTCAATGGCGTCCTTAGCTCATGAGACATATTTGCAAGGAATTCTGTTTTATATTGATTAGCCCTCGCTAGATCTTCCGTTTTTAATTCCAATTCGTTTCGAGAAATATTTATCTTATTTTTTTGGTTTTCTAGAATTATTGTTTTTTCTGAAAGCAGTTTATTTGACTCTTTTAAATTCTCTTCAGATTTTTGTAATTCTACAGCTTGGGTCGTTAGTTTTTTGTTAATTTGTTCCATTTCAATTTGTTGACATTTTAACGTATCCGATTTACCTTGCGTTTCCTCCAGCAATAGTTTGGTTGTACTGTGCTCATTAATAGACTTAACCGCAGATGCTAAAATACCATCAATAATGCCTAACAGCTTCATTTTGTTTTCTGAAAAATGGTGTAACGTGCCTATTTCAATCACGCTTTGTAATTCATTATTATGTGAACATGGTACAATAATCAAACTACGTGGGCTTGTACTACCGAATGAAGATTGTATTTCAATATAATTTTCAGGAATATTGTCTACGGTCACTATTTTTTGACTTAATGCAGCCTGCCCTAAAAGTCCTTCACCAATAACAACATGGGTTTGCATATCTTTCTCATTAGGCAATGCGTATCCGCCGACTAAGGATAAATATTTTTTATCTTGTACAATATACATAGAAATAAGAGGGACCTCTAAATACCAAGCGAGTATGCCACAAACCTTATCTGTAAATTTGTTAATGTTTGTTTCCCCTCGAATTGTATCATTTATTACAGCGATACCTTCTGATATCCAATTTTGATTATCATTTTCGAGTGTTATAGATTTCAATTTAAGCGTCATAATTTGCATAGCCAAACCTAATTTATCATTTCTGCTTTTAGGTTCAACATGTATACTATAATCCCCATTGGCAATATTATTCGCTAACCCTGCTGTATTATCGAGCGTTAGTGCCATGCTATTGATTGCCTTTGCAAGGATACCAATTTCATCTTTACTATCTATGGAACACTTAACAGAAAAGTCACCTTCAGAAACACTATTAAACACAGAGGTTATAATTGAAATCGGAGCGATAATATAAAATGATATGATTTTATAAATGATAATTAAAGATAAGAACACAACAACTGCAAAAATTTGTATATTTAAATTACGCTGCTTTCTCGTTGTTTCACCAATATCCTTAAGTTCACTTTGAATAAGTTCGGTCGTTTTTTCAATTAGAATTGATAGCGCTAATTGAATGTCGACATAATTTATACTCAAAGTCATATATATATTTTCTACATCACCAGTGGCTGACGCGTCATTCTCGTCTTGATAATACACCTCTGCTTGTTTTGTATATTCATTAATGCTTGCAAGTAGCGCCATTAAATCTATTCTTACGCTGCTTTCCATTTTGTCCAATTGCAATAAAGACAAAACACCTTCACGTGCCATTGCCGACTCCCGCCTGGCTATAAAAAGTGAATTTTCGTCTTTGTTTTTTACAAAGTTTTCGTATTTTTCGTGCTGTGATTCAAATAAGAAAAATACATCTTGAATTTTATTTCTAACTGGCAATGTATAGCTAACGACATTTTCCAGCTTTGATTCTGTTCTAACACCTGAATAATACACCTGCGCAACAGATATTAAAAACCCAATCACTAAAATCGCAACACTAAACCAAATTTTATATGCTATTTTTATATTTTTCATTTTTCCCTAGTGCATCTTGTAAAACGGCGATCATTTTAGTTTAAATATTGTTTTAGTATCACTAAATCATATTAAAATTAATTTACAACTTCTTTAGAATAATATACAGACTTCGTTGGTATCGTAATATGTACTTTCGTACCGATACCTTCATTGCTTTCCGCATAAATACCCCACCCGTGATAATCTGTAATGCGTTTACAAGTAGCTAATCCTATGCCGCTACCTTCATATTCTTCACGACCATGTAATCTCATAAACGGCTGAAATATCTTGGTCGCTTTATCTGGAGAAAAACCGATACCATTATCTGCAATAATTAACTCAAATAAATCTTTGTTTTCGGCACAGCCATATATATTGATAATTGGTGTATTTCCTTTTTTTTGATATTTCAATGCATTCCCAATAATATTTTGAAATAATTGAATAATCTTTACTGAAACACCTTTTACACAAATCTTTGCACTGTCGTCAATATTAACAACTGCAGAATGTGCATTAATCAATGCATTCAAGTTAAATAGTGATAATTCAAAACAATTCATAAAGTGAATCGTTTCTTTTAAGTCTTCCTTTTTTAAGGAAGTAGAATAAGCCAATAAATCATTAATCAATACGCTCATTCTTTTACCACATTTAGTCACATGTTCAAATAGCTCTTTTGCCTCATCTTCTATTTTTTCTCCAAAAAGATCAGAAAGTAACGAAATAAGACTCATAATATTTGTAACAGGTGCCCTGAGATCGTGGGCCACCATTTGATCGTAAACATTCAATTCGTCAATTCGATCAGAAAGCGCCTCTGTTTTATTATACAAATCAAGAAATACCTTGATTTTAGCGTTCAATATATTTGAATTAACTGGTTTATATATGTAATCAACAGCTCCTGTACTATACCCAAAAAGATGATCTTCTTCACAAAAGTCTTTTGCCGTTAAATAGATCAAGGGAATATGTTTATAATTATCATTGCCTCTAATCAAAGTTGCTGTTTCAAAACCATCCATACCAGGCATGTTTACATCCATTAAAATAAGAAAAAAGCGCTTGTTTATAATTGCCTTTAACGCATCCTCCCCTGAACAAACAGATTGAATCTTAATGTCTAAACCTTCTAACACTCTTTCCATTGCATAGATATTTTCTTTTTTATCATCGACGACAAGCAACCATGGTTTAGAATTGTTATTCATAGTATTATTTTTATTACCTTATTTACTTGTTTCGCTTTGTCTAAGGAAACCAAATTCAATGCAAATGATAGCACTTTGCCATTTTAAACCACGAGGGTAGACATGCTAAATCCAAGATTTTCAATTTCTTCAAATAATGCCTGCTTGCTAATTGGTTTTACCAAATAAGCTTCACACCCCTTAGTAAATGATCCCATTACCGAACATGAATCACCAGCACTGGTGCACATAATAATTTTGACGCCACACAATCCCAAGATATTCTTATTTGTTTCGATCTCTCTAATACGTTTAACCACTTCAATACCATTGATGTCGGGCATCATAATATCCAATAATACTATATCATATTTTTCACCCGCTTCAAGTGCGTAGCGAAACATTTCAAGTGCTACTTTTCCATCATTTGCTTCGTCTGGGTTTGCAAATGATTTGATTGTTTCTGATATTATTTTTCTATTTGTCCAATCGTCATCTACAACAAGCATTTTTGGATGTTTGTTCATAACTAATCCCTTTTCTAAACCCATTGGTTTAAATTTTGGACACCTTAAGCAGGCATACTATCAGCTATATTATCGGCTGATATATATAGAACCGTTAAATAGGTTAAATATAATCGTTATTGGTCTTACAGCCACAATGTTTACCTTTAGGTATTAGCACATTCGCTAATTCCTTAACATCATATAACATGTTTTTTATAACTGAGCATATTTTTATTACTATGTTTGGCTTCACTCTTTGAGAAGTGTTTCCACCTATTGCTATAAGTATATCTACTCGCTATATTGCCGTTGTAATATTAAAATGGCTATGTGCATTTAGACTAATATAGAAACAGACACCAAATTTTGTCATTATAGTACAAATCTAGCTAATATTTAACGACATAGCCTTTCAGCTTCCGAATATCTACAATGAAATGGTGTACAAAATAGTTTTAAGCAATTAATCATATATAAGACAACCCATCGAAAATATAACCTATAAAACCATCAATTTTATACTTACAAAATGGGTAGATACTTAATATATTTGGTACAACTTTCATTGGAAAACATATGCAAAAAACGATAAATATCTTAATGATTGATGATTCTACATCATGCCGAATTGTATATCGAAATTTTTTAACAAATTCAAGAGAAAATAATTACCATATATCCGAAGCTAATTCTCCTCAAGAAGCATTAGAATTTTGCAAATCCAACCAACCCGATTGCGTTTTAGTTGATTATCAAATGCCAGACATTGACGGTATTTCATTAATGCAAAGACTCCAAAAAAATGCGTCGCTTGCATATGTCTCATATATAATGATTACAGGGTTTGGGGACGAATCTGTTGCAGTCAAGGCGTTAAAATGTGGTGCCCATGATTATTTAATAAAGGATACCATTTCAGCACTAACGCTTGAAAAAGCGATAATCAACGCCATTGAGAAATCCGACTTAAAACGCGACGTAGCCCTGTCACGCCAGAAACTCCTAAAATACAATGATAACCTTGAATCTATTGTAAAAAAAAGAACGATAGAATTAGAAGAAGTTAATCAGCTTCTGGATAATAAAAATAAGCAGTTACTACAAGAAATTGGTGAACGTGAAAAAGTACAATCCAAATTACATGATCGAAATAATGAACTTGCACACGCATCAAGACTATGCATTATTGGACAAATGGCTTCAGAACTTGCACACGAAATAAATCAACCGCTTAGTAGTATCAGAATATATTCTGATTTTATTATCAATAAAATGACTTCAGATTTGACCAATGACAAAGATATAACCACGGCAACTTCAGGAATATCAAAACAATCCGAACTCGCTGAGAATATCGTTAAACGCATTATGAAGTTTGCCAAAAAAGCTACCCCTAAACAAATTGAAATTAATGTCAATGCATTAATTGCCGAGGCAATATCATTATCGTCATTAGAAGGTGAACGACACGGCATTACAATTCACCAACAACTCGATGATAATATACCACCCGTTTGGGGAGACCCAATACAAATAACACAGGTCATCTTAAATTTGTTACGGAATAGTTTTGATGCCATATCAAACAATGATCAAGGTTGTAATGAAATATTCATTCGAAACAAAACATTTTCTAATCACTTTGTTGAAATTTCCGTACAAGACTCGGGTAAGGGATTTACACCAGAATCACTCGCAAGGGCATTTGATTCGTTTTTCACCACAAAAAAAGAAGGTTTAGGCATAGGGCTGTCTATATCTCGTTCAATTATAGAAGCACATAATGGAAAATTATGGATAGATACAAACTGTAAAAGCGGAACCATTATTCGTTTTAAATTACCCATAAAAATATCAGATTATACCAATAATAGTGAGACGTAATCAAATTGCGAGCCACTGACTTAACAAAATTACATATAAACACAAAAAACCACTAACCACATATTAGGACATGCCATGAATAATGCAACACCAACCGTATTTATTGTTGACGACAATGAGTCTTTATGCGAAGGCCTCACACTCGTCATTAACAGCATCGGGTTAAACGTAAAGACATATCATTCCGCTCAAACATTTTTAGATGCCTATGATCATTCATTTCGTCCAGCATGCCTACTTCTTGACATAAGACTTCCAGGTACAAGCGGCCTGCAGTTACAAGAAGAACTCATCGAAAAAAATATTAATATACCTATAATCATTATTACCGGGCATGGCGATGTGCCCATGTGTGTTGACGTAATGAATAAAGGGGCAATCGATTTTATTCAAAAACCTTTTAGGGATCAACACGTGCTGCAAAGCATAGAGAAAGCCATTATCCAAGATAAACGCACTCTTGAATCTGAAAAGACAAAATCACTAAGAGAGGATCAATTTAAATTACTAACCCCCAGAGAGCGGGAAGTCCTTAATTTAATTATTAACGGTAAAAAATCCAAAGAAATTGCGGCAGAACTTAATTTAAGCCAAAAGACAATCGATGGCCACAGAGGGCATATTATGAAAAAAGTTTGCGTAAATAACGTGGCGCAACTCGTAAAATTATTTGTGACTGACGACAATGATTTATACAAGATTTAGACATGTCTAACCTAAACTAAACTAATAATGATTGTTCATTTTAAGAGGTTCAAATGTTGAAAAAGATCGCAACGGTAATATCCCTACTACTATTAATTTCGACCCCTAACTACGTTTTGAGTTCGATCAAACCCAATATTGTATATATCCTTGTCGACAACTGGGGCTGGGGCGATTTAAGTATCCAGGGAGGGACAATCCATACACCGAACATCGATGCACTTGCTAACGAAGGGATTCGTCTCACCAATTTTAATGTACAGAACCAGTGCACGCCAACGCGATCGGCTCTGCATACTGGTCGCTTACCGATCCGTTCAGGCACCTTTAAAGTCCCTGCGCCAGGCGAACCAGACGGATTGGCTGCGTGGGAGTATACCCTCCCTGAACTATTATCCGACTCAGGTTACAGCACTGCACTTTTTGGAAAATGGCATCTGGGGATGAACATAGACAAGCTACCCAACACGCAAGGCTATGATCAATTCTGGGGGCATAGCGAGGGAACTAATGCCGCTTCTTATACATCTACCCCTCAATTTGATCCGACAGTAGCGACAGTACCTTATGTTTGGGAAGGAATTAAAGGAAAAAAAGCAACAAAGGTAAAACTTTTTGACTTGAAGGCGCGTGCCATTATGGATAGAGAGATAACGGAAAAGTGTATCGCGTATATCACCAGTATGGCCAAATCAGGCACGCCCTTTTATAATTACATTGGCCTAACACATTTTCATCCGCCGTTTCTTGTACACCCCGAATTCAAAAACAAATCAAAGGCAGGTGTATTTGCAGATACCGTAATGGAGGTTGACTACAATATCGGTCAAATTCTTAAGGCTATCAAGAAAGCTGGCATCGAAGAAAACACATTGGTCATTTTGACTGGCGATAATGCAGCAGGCGCTTTCCCCGTTCGAGGCGTAGCGTCAGGTGAAGTCAGTGGATCCAATGGACCCTGGCGCGGTGGATTAAGTACAGCCTACGAGGGCGGCATGCGTACCCCTGCTATGGTTCGTTGGCCGGGAAAGATCCCCAAAGGCATAGTATCCGACGAAATATTTGCCGATCTTGATTGGTACCCCACAATTGCAGAGTTCGCTGGCGCCAAATCACGCATCCCTACTGATCGACCAATGGATGGGTACAGTCAAACTGAATTCTTGCTTGGCGAGCAAGAAAAATCCAATCGTGAATATGTCATCACATTCGTGGGCACCGATATATGGTCGATAAAGTGGCGTAACATGAAGATTCACTTTAAGACTGCAGAAGGGACTCACGATAGAGTAGTGAGCGCCTACACCTTTCCTCAGGTTTACGATATTAAAAATGACCCAGCTGAAAATTACGAGCTCTGGGGCAATGAAGGTTATGCACACACCTGGATTATGGAACCGGTCTCCAAAATTTTGGCTTCGCTCCAAGCGAGCATGGTTAAATACCCAAACATTAAACCTGGTGAAGCGTTTGGTGGGTACAAATAAAACGAACAAAAGTAATATTGGGGTTAAGGACCGTTTAAGGGCTACAAAGGAAATCTAATTAAATGATAGTGTACCCCACTTACCCGAGGTGGCTCCCTTTGTATATGACCCTTCAACTTTAGGAGTAAATAAGATGAATACATTAAAGATTTTTAGAACAATCATCACTGAATCTTCTGATGACAAAATTAAATGCGGCCATGTTTTTGGAACCAAACCTTATCTTTTCGATCCGACCAAAGTGGAAGTATCAGAAAGCACTATTTTGTATTATGAATTTCCCGACGAATTTAAATTAGATAGAATGAGTGGAAGAAAAATTCAAATATTCGATTCAAGGAACAATCAGTGTACGATTATTACAAAAAAGAATCAACCGGCCATCAAATCCCCTACTGGGTATACTAAGATACTAAAACGTGCTGTAATGCAAGAGCATGAAATTAGAAGAGGTGTGCTTTTATTGGAGGCACAAGGTATATTTGCCCAACAAGGTGTTTCCCAAGGCGATATACCTTGTATTTGTGCCAAAATTGACGACACCCCAACCAACTTTTTTAGCATGGAAGAAGTTGAACACTGGCTTGCTAAAAAATAAAAGCATCAATGTGCCGACATCTTTGTATACCTAACTAAGCAACGACGATGACTTACCGACACCGATCACAAGTACTTCATAATCAAGGACAATCCAAGGAATTTACGTAACCACAAGCAGACCATTGCAGGGAAAATGGAAGGAAAACAGGGAGATTCACCTCCTGATTACTAAGATAAAAACCTAAGTGCTTATTATAAAAAAAATGACTTAAGCGAACAAAACACAAGAGCATGCAACTAAACGTCGATCTCCCTGTTAAATTTTCATTTTATCTTTTTCGTCACGCATCTTAATGATAAATGCTTTTCGCGCTGTTTTGTCTTCCGAAGAATCTTCTACAGCAGCAATTAAATACGCCTTAAACAACCTGCCCATATCTGTTATTGAAATATCTTTTTTAAAACTTGTTAACGAAACAAGTAGCCGTTTCAAGGCGAAATGTTGATAGTACGATTTATCCAACACCATAGGATGAACACCATCTAAATCAATAAATTCAAACCGAATGTTTCCATCAATATGTCGCACCATAATATTTGAGGTTTTACTGTCACGATTTAACATGCGATTATGGCGTAAACAACCCAACAAGGTGCCAAGTGCCATAAAAAATTGCCGACGATCAAAAGTGCCATTTGACAATAAACCATTTTTAAACACTTCATCAACAGTATACCCATCAGAAAGTTTTTCGGTAACCAAAATGCTTTCTTTTAATATAAAACCAATACGTCTCTCAAGCACACAAACAGGCCAGGCGGTATGAATCCTTCTGCGATGTAAATTTGCTGCTCTCAACCATTCACGTTTTGCTTTAGAAATACGAAACATCCCCAAAAAACCTTTAAGGCCTTTACGCAGATTAATTCTTTTAATGACCACATCCAAAGGAACATTACCAATAACAATTGACTTCGCAACCACACGACTCATATGACCATTCTTTAAAACAACACCGCCATCGAGTAACGTTGTAGGTTCTGAAAAAGTCTTTTTAAAATCTTCTACCGTAAAACAATGATTGCTTGCCGAATAATTCGCATCAGGTTGACTGGTTTTTATCGCGGCACTACATCGCCACGGTCCTTTTAAATGAAAATGTTTTACAAAAACAGCATTGCACCTTGCGAGAGATGCCCAATGTTTATGTTTACGACGCTGCACTGCCTTATTGAGTTTTATCAAATAATTTTTTCTTGAAAAACCATTGAGCGCTATTAAATTTAATGATGCTATATATGTATCAACAAATTGCGTCAATTGTGTCTCTGATAATTGATGACTTATATCATAAATCAACATTGCAATATTGTTTAAACAACAACGCATCATACGACCTGCTGATGCATGCCCGCTACGGTGGTTAATTGAGGCACCACGCAAATCTATTAATGTCGTTTTACTATTTTCTGGGGTAAATAAAATATTATCTGAATGTAAATCGCGGTGTAATACCCCCTCACAATGTGCCTTGGCTACCAGTTTTGCCGTTTCAGCAAGTGCAATCTCTAGTAATGCGACATCACAATCTGGATCACTAATCATATCGTGCAACGAAATAGATGCCGCTACGCCCAAACATATTAAATATCCTCGTGAACCTGATTCATTTTTTCCCCATGCAACAGGCGAAGAAACTGAAATACCTTGTTGTTGCGCAATGATTAAGTTTTGAAATTCTGCTTTGGGCGGCATAAACCGAAATATTTTTTTTAAGCGTTCTTTTATCGAACCGATAAAATATTCATTGATATAAAACGTCTGATCATCACTTACAAAGCGATACACTTTTCGTTTTAAATCCGTCTTGACTAAAGCGACAGATGGCTCATTGAATAAAGCTGACCAATTTAGTGAAGTCCCCTTAAACAATTGAGTATGCCACTGCGTTTGGCATTGCCACCGTATACCATCAATCTCAGTGGTCACTACCATATTATCTGCATTTGTTACGCGGTGATTCATATATAATTTCAAAATATAATGGGTGGGGCATTTACGCCCATAAAAAACATCAAACATAGTATGCCAAATACCTGAGAGCGAAAGCCTAGTAAAAAATACTATAAGCAATAAGGCACATAAAATCAAGCGCTTCCAAATAAAGCAAAGCTTAAAGGATTAAGGACAGGGACAAACACTAAAAGATTTCCCTAAAAATACGCCCTCATTGGGGACAGACACTAAATAGCTGCCTTAATTTAAAAATTTACACAATGTTCATTTTTTTTAAGAGTTCCACAAATGTTTACCGGCACGCAGCAAATATTTAAGTTCATGCTATATTTATATTTTGTAGTTTACTTCTCAAGAAATTCCCAATGCATATAGAATAATGCATTTCTTGTTAACAGGGTCGTATCATAGCTAATACGATATAGCAATGTCAATATAATTAATATTGAAAACATCGCATCGACTTGTACTTGCAACCTGCTGCTTAAAGATATAGCGCTAAAAGCTTGTCTAATAGAGCGTTACAAGCATTGTTGTAACGCTTCAGATGAAAATGGACAAATCATGAATAATTTATACACAGCCATCCCATAGCAAATTATGGTTTCAGAGCCCACGTTTTATTTGAACATTCAGCAAAGCACTTTTAACTTTCAATCCCGATGTGCATCGGGACTATTTACTTTTCTATCAATTACGTTTTTCGCGCGATTACTGACTGCACCTAAAGCATCTGGTTTGTTATCTGTTACTGAAGATCTCTATTTTATCGGTTTCTCTTTAGCAGGTTCCTTAGACGCATCAATATCTTGTGTCGTTCTAAGGTATCCTATCAGGTCCCGCACTTGTTCATCGGTAAACCCGTTGATTAACCCTTCAGGCATTAAAGATATTGGGTTTTTAGTGAGTGACATAATCTCAGACTTTGGAATGGTAATCACCTGACCAATCATTGAGATCACAACTTTTTGATCATTTTCTTCTTTAATGTTCCCTTGAATCATGCGGCCATCTTTGGTGTTTATGACGACAAGTTGATACCCCTCGCCGATATCTGCACTTGGATCGATAATGTTACCGAGTATGTAATCTAGATCCCCACGGTTAGAACCGGTTAACTCTGGACCGATGTTCCCCCCTTTGCCATACAATACATGACATGCCGCGCACGATTGAAATAATCTTTTGCCGTTTGGTAGATCGGCCTTGGCCACATAATCGTCTGTCAAAAGGTTTTTGTAACGTGCAATGGTTTTTTCTTTATCAGTTTTTGGTGGTGCATGTTTACCCCACCAATCTTTAAACGCAGGGCCAAGAAGTTGCGTCATCTGCCTTACGTTAATCGCTGAAATATCACCTTTGGGAATTTTAACTTTTGGTGTTTTGCCATCTAATGCAGACCATAAACGACCTGCAGAGAATTTTCGAGCTGTCAACGTCGCAATGGCCGCTTGCTTTTCTTCGGTATTAAAATCTTTATATCGGCTTAAAACAGCATCAGCGATGTGTTTATGAGGATAAGCAGCCAAAGCTTTTATCGCAGTTAACCCAAGCGCTTGATCATTGAGATATTCCTCAATAAATGGTAATGCGATTTTATTTTGTTGCACGGCAAAACTATTGACTATTTCAATACGTTTTGCAAGTGGGGTTGCAGGATCATTCAACTGCTTTAATCTTGCATGCACAGCAGCGGCACTGCCAAACGCCTGACCAATCTGGAGGCCAAAGTTTTTCACCTTTTGATTATTGCTCGTTGCAAGTTTCTTTTCAAGCGGCGGCCAGTTTGTTGGCACGGCGATACTGCCCAGCCCATGGGCGCCAGCGCTTACCCCCTCAAGCAATGGCACGAGCACTGTGTCATCATTCACTTTGACGATGGCACTTAGGGTTTCTTCTAGTTTCCGGGCATCAATCCCACGACGTGCAATATGTTTTGTTACTAGATGAAGTTTACATGCTACGGCATATTCAATGGCAGTTGCCGGATCACTCCCGACCTGCGATTCAATACCAAACCAAATCATCTTAGGGATATTATGATCATTGTTATCTTCAGCGCGGCTGATTAACCCTTTCGCGATTGGCCATACTGCAGATTCAGGTACCCTCTGCATCGCGGCAGCCAGATAAAGCCTCACAACCGCGGAATCATCTGCCTTGGCCATCTCGATAAATTTCTTGATCGCTTTTTTACCCGGGGTTTTATCTTCACAAAGCAGTTGCACTACCCATGCCCGCACATAAGGCATCTTATGGTCAAGTAAATCAATATATTGCCCGTGGGTCACGGCGCCTATACCGTGCAATGTCCAAAGGGCACGAAGTTTCCTGCCTTCGTCTTTTTGCGTTTTAAACATTTCCCACAAGTCTTTGGTTACATTGGCACTGAGCTTACCTACTGATGCCCTATACTGTAATACCATACGCGCGCGGCGCACCCACCATTCATTGCTGTTTAACTGATGCTGTACCAATTCGGCATCGGTAAGATCGGCAACATTAAAATTGGTAACCCCTTTAGTACCTGGCGGGGCCAAACGGTAAATACGGCCGGTATCTTTATTTTGAACAGAGTTACCACAAATATCTGCATCATGCCAATCAAGCACGTAAACGGCCCCTTCAGGCCCTGTTTCCATACTAAAGCCAATCCATTGCGGATCATTCGCTTCTAAAAAGTCATCACCATGGTGACCGGTATAACCTGACCCTTTAGGGGTAAGTGTATCAGACAATACGCGGTGTTCATGCATGTTTGCCATAAACGCCTGACCCCGATACTTTGCAGGCAATAAATCTGCTTGGTAGATACGCATGCCGCCATGGGCGCTGCGATGACGATGATCGCCAATGGTTTTAATGTCATCATACACATAAGGATTAATATGTTGGCCACCCTGACGATGATAAATGCCGCCATGGACAATATGCCAAAGATGAGGAATCACACACATCGAGGAAAAGAGCTGCCCTTTATCGTTCCAGTCTAATCCCCATGGATTACTAAATCCGTGCGCCACCACTTCAAAACGATCTTTGGTCGGGTGATACCGCCAGAAACCGCCATCGATATATTGCGGATCGATCACCGCCATTTTCGTAGGGAACGGTTCTCCCGGTTTAAGGATGCGTCCCCCATCTTTAGGTTTACCTACATTCGACGGGGTGGCATAACCTTGTGACCCATAAAGCCAGCCATCAGGCCCCCAACACAAACTATTCACCACTTCATGGCGATCACGAATACCCCAACCGGTGAGTCGCACTTCGATATCGTCATCTGCTTTGTCATCATGGTTTCTATCAGGCACAAATAACAAATTGGGCGGACTGCCAAGCCAAAGGCCATCAAACCCTATGGCAATGGCACTTGGAAAAGGAATGCCATCTAAGAATACTTTTTTCTTATCGACCTTACCATCGCCATCGGTATCTTCTAATATGCTAATACGACTATCACCAAACTTAGAAAACCCTTTGCGGCGCGTTTCATAATCACGATTTTCTGCAATCCAGAGCCGCCCTCTATCATCCCAGCAAAAAGCCATTGGCTGGGTCACTTCTGGTTCTGATGCATATAAAACAGGTTCAATACCATCTACCGAGGTCATCTTGGCAACCGCTTGTTCCCCTGTCAAAAAGGTTGCATTGAGCGCTTCTTTAAGTGTTTTATTACGCGCAGCTCGCTTCAAATTCCCTGCGGGCATATCTGCCCACTGTTTCCAATGTTCGGTTAGATGGATATCATTGAGCCGACCGGTATAAACAACAATGCGATGTTTGTAACTTAACGTTTCACCCTTTTTGATTTGTATTGCGCCCTTACGTGATGCAGCAGGTCCGACACCAAACTGTTTGTCCACGCGCCACACTGCAGGAAAGTTGGGGTTTTTATTGTGATCAAAAATCGCAATGCTCCCCCAGTCATCGCGCCCTTCTATTTCCATCGAAACATTCATCCAAGGTGCATTTTTACCTTCAGCTTTATTATTGCGAAGTCGATTGGCATTCATCGCCTCGGCTTTAGTCTTATTCTTTTTATATGGCATACGGAGAAAAAGACCACCGTAGTTATACTTACCAATATTGATATCGACCAGCGCCTTGCCTGACCAATCGAGGTCCATCAAAAATTCTTTACCGGTATCGGCCACTGACCATTGTTGCGTCTCTTGCATAACTGCCCTACCGGCACTATCGAGCAAATGATAAACCGTTTGCCACTGAACCTTTTCGCCTTTTGCCTTTAAAACCTTTGCAGAAACTTTTTCCCAGTAGGTCCCTTCAGGGTGGTGAAAATAATCACGCCCATTGACACGGGTGAAACCCCAGTAAAGGCCTGTTTGATGTTTGTGGTGGCCGGGGCTATATTGCGTTAATACGCCCTTGCCATCAGGTGCCACAATGGGGTGAATATAAGGGCGAAAGTCTGCCTTAGTATTTTGCACAACATAAGCGGTGTCATCACCCTCACGATAAACAGAAATCGTTTGCGCTTGGGCATCTTCAACAATATGTAACCCCAAGTGAGATGCATCTGCCAAACAGATAGTACTGGTGAATATAATAGATGCAATAAAAGCAATACAAGAAAGTTGATTTACTAAGTTATTCAAAAAAATGATTCCTATGTCTGCTGTTACTGGTATGTACAAATTTATATTATTTATGCATTGTCTTTGACCCTATTGCACAATGATTTTCAAATCCAACCGTTGAATTCGATGGCTGCCTGAGACAGACGGCTCAATCCTCTGTTTCCCATACAGTCTTTTTTAACTTATATTTATATTAACGTCTCTTGCGGACCAACGCGAGCTAAATTTTGCATTACTTATTCCCCATCTGGGTAAAACTGAGATTTTTGAGCCTATTTGCGGGCAGATCGCCGACTTGGCACACCAATGTGCTGGATTAATACCTCCTCGGGGATTATAATAATCTCAGATTTTACAGGCACGGTCATCATGCCACACAACGTTACTAAAAGCAAATCAGCGGGATACGGATACGCACGACTAAAAATAAACACGAAACTGTAAACCGATAGAGCCATAACATGACGTTTCAGTATTCGCGCTTCGTGCGCTACTGAACTATTGCGTTATTAAGTACGTAATCAGGCCACCCTGGCCTGTTCGTCACAAGTAAGGCATCGAGGGCGACCTTCAAATTGTAATACGGTTAAGTACCGCAGTTGTTCTCGATCAGAGCAGGATGCACTGATTACGCACTTAAATGTGACTTGCTCTAATTGTCCGCTGTAAGAAATAACCCCAAGCAATCCACTAGACGCGCTGGTGATTTCGGCGTTATAAGAGTAAATTAAATGAACAATAAAACTATTAGTTTCTATCGAATACATAAACACTTTATTGTATTTGTAATTTTTGCATTACTATTTCCCTGTGGATGTTCTAAAGATGAAACTGCATCAGAAGTTCTAATTAAGCCTGCCTCAAAACTTAGAAAAATCTATAGTGAAGATGGTACTGCAATGATACAAATAGAAGCCGCCTTAATTTTAGCGAAAAAATTTAATAAACGAGTACTTCTAAAATTGGTTTTAATAAATGCGGACCATGTCATAGATTACATGACTTTTTCCTCAATGAACACGAAGTAAACAGTATATTAAATGAAAAATATGAACTAGTACTAATTGAATACAAGGCAGATAAAGATGTAATCGAAAAATGGAAAATCGGCACTAACAGTTATCCATATTTAACAATACTTGACAGTTCTAGAGTGAAAATAGTTGAAACCAGCCCTAAATTCTCCGGTTATACCATAGGACGTACATATTATCCCAAGAAAGCTATTGATTTCTTTACGCAATGGCAAGCACCTGAGAAAAGCTTGACCGAACTTCGGGGACACTCCCCAAAACAGGCTCCTTAACCCGTTGCATCCCGATTAATAAATTTGAATGTCATCTATCCAAGCGGCGTCACTACCCATAAATTCATCATCACTTTGGGTATAAGACCACTTAAAGGTATGTAGTCCCGGGGTAAAACTATATGTATGTAATGCCCACAGTTCTGTACCAGACCATTTTTCCTGCTCTACGCCGTTAATGTAAAATATCAAATAATCATCAGATGGCTCACTGGAAACTTTTGTGTAAAAACTGATGGTAGTATACCTAGCATCATCTATTGTTAGAGTAAGCGAGCTGGATTGTCCATCTGAAACATTCCCAGATTTCGCAGAAAATATCCCTTGAGCGGCATCGCCTGAATGAACTGTCCAATATTTATCCCCACCATGTTGCCAATTCAGCGTTGTTAAATTTCCGGATTCAAAATCATCACTTATACTATTGGGATCTAATAATATTTTAGCGCTTAACCAGCTTAACGCCAACTGTTGTAAATCAAGTACATTGATTTCACCATCAATATACCAATCAACGATTTCACACGCAGCGCCACTATTGCAGCCGCTCATTTGCCAATATTCAGATAACAACGCTATTTCTTCTATGTCTATCTGATTATAAACATGTAATGTTATCTGTATTGGTATCAAATCACCGTTGTCTGCTGACAGTATCAAGTTGCAAACTTGTTCACCAACGGGCAACCCTATTGTGTCAATGTTTATACTTACAGTTGTCGTTTCACTTGAATTCAGGAGCATGCCTGCTGCAGGCGTAACCGATGTAATCCAATGACAATTGGGCGTGCCAATACCTGTGATAGTCCAGTTCAAGGGTTGGTCAATTAAACTGGCTATTTCTATTTGAATGGTGCCGTTATTATTTTCGGCAAGCGCAATAGTCGTTAAACCTTCGTAAACAATTTTAGTCTGATTTAATTGTGGATACCCATTCATATACCAAATACGCGGGTCGCCATCGCTCATTGTAAAATCCCAGCCGACATCGGTAAAGGTAGATTCAGTTTGCATTTCGGCAGTTGTTTTACCAATCCCGCCAACACTCGTGTTTTGTCCTGTGGTTTCTATATCCCAAAAACTATTGAAGACCGAGCCTGAATAATTCGCTCCAAAAAGGCCACCTGTATTATGGTATCCCGTTACGTATCCTGCGGCGTAACTATTGGTGGTCGTACCGTAAAAAGATCCACAGAGTCCACCCACTCTGTAATCACCTGTCACATTTACTGTGGAATAACTATCTGTGATAGTGCCATCAATAGTTCCACACAGACCACCGACATAATCGTCACCTGTCACATTACCTGTAGTATAACTATTGGAGATCGTTCCTAAAGCATAACCGCATAACCCACCTACATAATCCCTAGTAGTTATGATATTAACATTTACAACGCCAAGATTCATAATTGTTGCAGATGCCGCATTTAATCTTCCAAACAACCCAATATAATGCCCGAGATTAAAACCAGTATCAATGGTTAAATTGGAAATGACATGACCATTCCCATCAAATATACCGTCGTAACTATTTGGCATGGTCGCCCCATTACCAATGACCGCTTGGGAATAAGTCTTGCCTGACAAATCAATATCTGTCATTAGTTTTGTACAAACGTTATCCGAATAATAAATATTCGGATCGACACCAGCGGGCAACACATCGAGATTCGAAAAAAGTTCAAAATCAATTTGGTTTTCGATTAAATACGGGTCTAATGGTGTGCCACTGCCAGCGAGGAGATCTGTTAGGAGTGTATAATCCCAATCATCTCCAGTTATCGTTTCCAAAGGCGTATTGACATCTATTCGCCAATAATAGATGGAGCCAATTGATGGTATGCTGGGATCAAAACTTGTTTCAGTAATATGAGATGCAAGCAATGACGGGGGATAACTATCACCAAAATAGATATCATAACTTTCCGCGATGTTAACAGGAGACCAACTAAGCGTGACATTGTCACCGAAGAATAGCGCCTTATTTGCAGGTTGCGGGTTACTTGCTTTGGCATCAGCAGTGGTAAATTGCCACACATCGCCAACGATTGTCTCTACTGGTGTAATCGTATCAACACGCCAATAATAAGTCGTACTAGCGTATAAATATCCAGTATCAACGTTTGTATCGATAATACCACCTGCTAGTAATTGTGTTGGTATAGCATCGGTGCCCAGGTAAACATCATAACTTGAAGCACCTGTAACTAGTGACCAGTTAAGATTGGTCGTGAGCCCAATGGTTGTTTGACCGCTGCTGGGTTGCGGGTTACTTGGTTTGCCATCAGCAGTGGTAAATTGCCACACATCGCCAACGATTGTTTCTGCTGCTGTAATGGTATCAATGCGCCAATAATAAATGGTATCGGCAAAAAGATGGCCAGGGTCATAACTTGTTTCAGTAATGCCGCTTGCCACCAACACTATAGGTACGCTAGCAGTACCCAAATAAACATCATACGCTATTGCGTTTGCCACTGCACCCCAAGATAAATAAGGTGTTAAAGAAACCTCTGTTTGGTTATCAAATGGGATCGGACCTGTATACCACTGCAATCTGGGGTAATCAATCGTGTCGTGGATCGTCCAGGTTGCGCCAAAATCCCAACCGACATCGGTAAAGGTAGATTCGGTTTGCATTTCAGCAGTTGTTTTACCCATGCCGCCAGCGCTATTGTTTTGTCCTGTGGTAGCAGTATCCCAAAAACTATTGGTCGTTGTGCCTTGATCACTATAGCCACAGAAACCACCTACGTCACTATTGCCTGTTACATTTCCGGTCGCATAGCTGTTAGCAATCGTACTTTGTTTATTGCTACCACAAAGGCCACCTACTTTCGAATCCCCTGTTACAATGCCTGTGGCATAGCTGTTTGTTACCGTTGCGATATTTGTTTCACCATTATTAATGCCACAGAGCCCACCTACTTCACCGTCACCAACGATAGCCCCTGTTGCAAAACAACTCTCAATATCACCACGATTAGTGCCACAAAGGCCTGCGACCCTAAAAACACCGTTTGCGTTGGCTGTGGAATAACTATTAAAGATTGTGCCATACAAATTAAGGCCGCAAAGTCCACCAACTTTATGACCACTCGTTACGTTTCCCGAGGTGTAACAGTTTTCGATGGTGCCATACCCAATTCGGGAACAAAGGGCGCCAACATAATGAGACGTATTGTTTGCGGTAATGTTTGCGTTTACCACGCCAAGGTCCATCACTTTTGATGCGTTGCCATCGATCATGCCAAATAAGCCAAGGTAGTGATTTAAAATAGTGCCGGTATTGATCGTGAGGTTATGTATGGCATAACCTGCACCCATAAATACACCATTAAACGTTTTTCCTTCAAACAAATACCCTGTAATCGTATCAGGGGCAATGACCGCCGTTGTGTATGTTCTACCTGCCAAGTCAATATCACTCATTAATTGGGTATGAACACCGGTAGACCAATAATCTGGAATGATACTCGGATCCCAAGCGTCAGGGTCAGCAAACAGATCGAAATCCGCCAAGTCCTCAATGAGATAAGGGTCGCCTTCGGTACCGCTACCATTTAACACGTCATAAGCCATCGTGGCCGATGTGGTAAAAAGGGAGAGCTGCACCAACAAAATAAATATAACCAAACGAATATTTCTTTTCATAAAATGTTCCTAAAGACAATGACGATGTATAGAATTTTATTGGAAAAAAAGTGATGCAAAAACTACTACACTCGTTTTCTCTCCTTAACCATCACACGGCCCGAAATAGCAAAAGAGCAACTGCTATGACTACGCCATTATGGATTATTCCATTATAGCGAATAAGAGAACTTAGTCCAGTTAAAAAGGCAATACGGAACGACTACACTTATCAAGCGACCGTCGAACCACTTACACCTAAAATGAGTGATAAATTTACATTTAAGTGCGTAATC
>Ga0255039_10000070_pt1 | contig 32042 bp, 23 predicted proteins | sample BC1_12_1_MG_FD_181713 | JGI IMG/M metagenome (GOLD analysis project Ga0255039, IMG submission 181713) | Seawater microbial communities from Strait of Georgia, British Columbia, Canada - BC1_12_1 | ecosystem: Environmental > Aquatic > Marine > Strait | place: Canada: British Columbia | collected... | reverse complement strand
GCCGGCTTACTATCATTACTGCCATCATTTGTTTTATAATTTGACTTTACTTTATCACCATTTTTAGTTTTATCGTTAACCCTACTATTGGTCTTTCCCTGAGACGTTCCGTTACCATTGCTTCGTGTATTCCCACCATTCTTCTTCTTTTTAGGCATTCTTGTCGGGCCACCCAGTTTGACTGGTGCTTGATTATAATCAAACCCATCAACGGTACACCGCTGAATTGACTTTCCGAGCTTCCTTTCAATATCACGTACCATTAGACGATTTTCATCAGTTACAAATGTAATGGCATCACCAGATTTTGCAGCACGTCCAGTTCTACCAATACGGTGAACATACGCTTCTACAGTATCTGGAATATCAAAATTAATAACATGAGATATCGTAGAAACATCAATACCCCTCGCTGCGATATCTGTTGCAACCAATATTTGAAATTTACCTTGCCTAAATCCATCAAGTGCTCTTTGACGTTTATTTTGTGACATATTACCTTGTAAACTCGTTGCAGCATAATCAGCTTTAATCAGTTGTTTAGCAACGCGTTCTGCACGGGCTTTAGTACGTGTAAAAACAATCGTTGATTCAAATGGTAAATCATCCAAAAACGCCTTTAAAAGCTGTCCCTTTAATGTCTGTTTAATTGGATACAAAGCATGAGAAACTGATTCAACAGGCTTAGAAGACCCGATACTAATTTCAGTTGGTTTATGTAAAACTTCGTTAGCAAACTTACGTATTTCTTTAGGCATCGTTGCCGAAAATAGCAATGTCTGGCTCCGATGTGCTACCAATTTAGAAATTTTTCGAATATCAGGCATGAATCCCATATCAAGCATCATATCTGCTTCATCTAGAATCATTGTTTCAACCTGCTTAAAATCAAATTTAAACTCATTGGCCAAATCGAGCAAACGCCCAGGACATGCGACCAAAATATCACATCGTTTTTTAAGGCGAGAAATCTGCTTTGCTTTACTTACACCACCATAAATGGCAAACGCACTTGACTTAGAATGCTTGCCTAACTTATTAATTTCCGCTGCAATCTGTTCAGCTAACTCTCTAGTTGGCGCAATAATAATCGCGCGCATCTTACCTTCAGGGTTATGAATGTACCGTTGCAATAACGGCCATGCGAACGCCGCAGTCTTACCCGTGCCTGTTTGCGCAAGCGCTATCACATCTTTGCCATCGACGATCGGCTGATATGTTTTACTCTGAACTGGCGATGGTTCTTTAAAACCAAGATTTGTAATCGCCTTCATTAATGTCGGATGTAAATTAAATTCTTTAAAACCCATAAACTTTGTACCTTTTAAAAAACGATCTTACCGTTCATCATTTTTCTAAATAATGAATAGATAAAATCAATATGTTTATTATGCACATTATCACTTACAAAGTTAAATAATGTACGTTACTTTTATTTAAATATACGGAATGTAATTATTGTGTTGCACGACCGTATCAAGATAAATAACTAACATCTATAAATCATTGCGTACATACATTTAAAATTCATATTATTTTAAGTATGTAACTTACATTGATAGCACACGCAAAACCAATGTTTATCTCTAAACATCTTATCCCCCTGGCGTGCTATTGATTTAAGATATGAAATCTTTATCTCAAAACCGATTCATTTAATAAGTGTCGTATTTTTGGGGAAAAAACACCATACACTTAAACAATCAAAATTAATAATAAGCATGTGGTCTAGCGACGCAACTTATTACATTTTCCACAAGCCGTTTCCATTAGCGACTTTGTGAATTATGCATAATATGGTGTTACACTCATTAAAGCAAGCAAATTATCTGCAATTCTTACTTTTTGAGACGATACCCAATGAACAAAGTGTAGCTTCAGTTCCTATTTCCTTACTACGATACCCATATCGCAGACAAACAAAGCTTCTGGGCTACCCATTGTTTAGCCATGTTTATTTAGAAAGGTATCATATTATTATCAATATTTTCAATTCCCTATGATTTTAATGATCATATTACCGATAAGTTAATATGAATATACAAACACAATACCGCCTAATCGCTACCGTATTACTCACTTTTTCTGGTTGTAATTATTTCTCAATTCCATCACCCAATTACAAAAATGGGGTAGACCGCCTTACTGTCAGTAATCAACTCGTTGCAAAACGAAGACATCAAGCGCGACAGCATACTTTATCTGAAAAAGCAGCCATTTTTGAATCAAACATTTTCGACACATTTAAATCAAATAAACACTATCTATTTGGAAATATCGTTAAAAATGGGCAACAACTAAAAAAAGTCGATCTTGAAACAACGGCCTCAGTGTTAACTGCAATAAGTGCAAAGTACGGTGTAACACATGACGAGAAAGATTTAAGTAAAATCGATAATATCGTATCAAGTATTATACAGTTTGATGCAATCAACACCCTCGACGGCTACCTTCCCTTTATAGCCAAAAGCCATTCCTTAGAAATCGTTGACAACCATACACACTCAAATGCCTACACCCAACTTATGGGCGCATATTTGCTCGTTTCAAAAGTTACTGCCGACCCGCTAATTTTAGATCAAATCCAAAATCATGCCCGTCTTATAGCGAATTATTTTATAAAAATTGAATTCAAAATGCGTGATCAAAACAACGAATTAATCAATTTTAGTGACATTTCTACAAACCTTTTTAAATCTTCACGAAGTCGCATACTAGACTTACTCGTTATATGCGAAATGTTAAACTATTTACTACCACAAGATTGCGAAGTTAACGATGCGATGAATAAAGTACTTAATTCAGCACGGCAATGTGGATATTATCATAAGATCCAGACATTATCTATTCGCTTATTCGATATCCATATTCCTACTCATGGATCAGATTGGCTTAACATGTTACGTTTAAGTATTCTATGCGAAATCTCTGACAAAAGTGCATACCGCAAGGCGTTTAACAAATTATACAAACGACAAGACGGTGAATTTAATCCCATTTTTCCAATTCTTGCCCAAGATCAACTTGCCGCACAAGATGTAAAACGATATTTAGGTTCATTTCCGATTCACCTAAGTAATCAAGAAATCATACCAAATACAGATATCGCATTGAAACAGTGGCCGCCTTATGTAAAAAATTGCCGCATCCTAGAAGCTAAAATTCCTGTACCCATCTACCAAAGACCACTCACAACCTACGAATGGAAACGAAATCCATACAGAGTCAGTGGTAACTACCACCGTAAAGGAGACAAGTCGTATAGTGGTGTCGATTTCCTAGAAGCATACTGGCTAGGCCGATACCACAAGCTTATTACCACAAGTGATTAAATGCGCTATCATGCTATTCGTTATGAAGCCCCCTGTACTCGTCAAGCAACCGTTGGACCACCTATAACCATTACCCTCCCTTCATCCAAACTAAGATCTTCTGTTTGAAAATTCACTAAGAACACTTATACAATAACGGTCATATTCAGAATAAACAACGACAAAACAACGAGCTAACATCCATGAAACGATATACTTGGCTACCAATCATTACGTTATTAGCTTATTGCGTTAACAGAGAACTTTACGATGCCATTTCATGCCAGCAAACGCAAGTTGATGTGCTGATTGAGCACCAAGCAAAACCAATAAACGCATTGTACTTACTCCCTCACAACGGATCAGATTGGCTGCAAAGGCAAAGAAGCTTAGCCGTAAGATGCTGAATGCATCTCATAAAGATACTGCAAGTACGATTAATTTAAACTTATCAGGTGTTTAATACTTGCATGATCCTCGCGTATTACAACGATCACCAACATGAATTGGGGCTACAATTGAACTATTTATAAGCTTTGTTTACCTATGGACTTAAACCATTATCATCTTTAGTAACATGCCCTTTCGAGCCGATATTAGTTGGCATACCAACGATTTATATAATTATCGAGGTTTAGGTGTAAAACCGCACTATATAGGCACTGATTTGACTGACCAAAACCCAGAAACAATTAGACGCATATCAACCACTAGCTGGGCACTCTCTGTCTTAATTCATTGTGCAATTATAGGGTCAATATATTTTCTCGCTGGCAAGGGGACAACTTTTTCAGGTATCGATACCGGTAAAGAAATATCAATTACTATGTTTGATACAACAAATGTAAGTGAAAAAGTCTCAAAAGAATCGTATAAGCGCATCGAAACAGTCCAAAAACAAATCGCGCCACCTGAAATACCAGCCGCTACAGATATAACAATAGAAGTCGAAGCGCTAACAGAAATGCACATTTTGTCCAATAACAATCAAGCTGCGGCACCTACATTAGAAAGCCCTGATATTTCCCAACAACTGGCTACCACATGGACTTCTGAGATATCAGCGACTTCAGCTGCAACAGCATCGGGTGCTAGTTTTTTTGGTCTACGTGCACGTGGTGGTCAATTTGTTTACGTTGTAGACAATTCAGGATCAATGGCTGGCCCAAGATTAGCACAAGCACTCGACGAGCTAAGTCGTTCAATTAATAGCCTTAAAAAGCATATGTCATTTTTTATTATATTTTATAATAGCCACAAGATTCCTATGCCATCAAAACATTTGGTTAAGGCAACGCCTCAAAACAAAAAGATTTATTTAAGCTGGGCTATGAGAACTAAAGCAGGCGGAGGTACAAACCCAGTCTCATCAATCGAACACGGTATTCACCTGGCGCCAGATGCCATCTGGTTGTTATCTGATGGAAAGTATGAAGATGAAATTATAAATAATATCTATAACTTGAACCGACAAATTAGAATTCCAATACATACACTTGCTTTTTCGGCACAAGCAGGTGTTAAACAATTAGAAATTATTGCCAATCAAAATTATGGCAAATTTATTTTTATACAGTAACCACTTATGAGGTGTATCAAATGAAAAAACGCTTATTCCTATTTATATCCTTGATATTAACTACACAATGCATAGCGCAAGATTCTACGCAATCAAATAATGAAGAAATAACACTTTGGCATTCTATCGCTTCTGGCGGAATCGTTGGATACATTATTATCCTTGTTTCAATTATCGCTACAGCTTTAGTATTGGAACACTTTATTTCAATCAAAAGAGAGCGCTTATTGCCTGATGAATTACAAGATGATATTTCGGAATTACTTCAAGCTAATAAAATAAAAGAAGCGCAATTACTTGCTGCAGGGGACGATACTTTATTAGGAAAAATTTTGGCTGCAGGGTTAAAAAGAATAGGGTCAGCATTTGGCTTTTTTGATATGCAAAGCGCCATGCAAGAAACCAGCGAACGGGAAATTGGTAAATTATATCGTAAGCTAGAAATCCTATCCTTTATCGCTTCAGCGACACCCATGCTCGGTTTACTCGGCACAGTCATCGGCATGATTGGTTCTTTCAATCAACTCGTAGCAACAGAGGGTGCAGCAAAGCCATCACAATTGGCTGGCGGTATTTCCGAAGCACTTGTCACTACTTGCTTGGGATTAATCGTTGCTATTCCTGCAATGTTTTTTGTTTCGTATTTCCGAAACAGAATCGACAGCTACATTGCAGAGGCAGAAACAATCGTTGAACATTTACTAGGTCGCTTTAGAAACCCAAATGACCGTTAATTTTCCCAAGGTATTATAATGCAATTAAGAAAAAAATCATCTCAACAAAAGGTAACATTAAATATCGCGCCACTTATTGACGTGATATTTTTATTAATCATATTCTTTATGACGTTATCGCAAAGCCATTCAGAATCTTATCCACTTGTTGAATTGCCTGATACAATACAACACAATGCGCCAATACTTACAAAAACCAATACCGAACTTGTTATCACAATTGATGCAAATAATAACATCAACATTAACAACGACACTGTATTAATGACATCCCTAAAAAAGTATCTTCAAAAGCAAATTAAACAAGCGCTACCCAATATGTTATACGTGCGTATTCGATCTGATAAAAATACGCATTGGTACTCTGTTTCCAAAATCATGACCATTTGTGCGAAACTAGAAATCAATCAAGTAAACATAGGTGTACAAAATCAAAGCGTGAGTATAAGCCAATGAAACTCACTAAAGTCACGACAAAATACCCTTTTCCGGAATTGAACATCGCATCGATGATTGATGTTATATTTTTATTGTTAATCTTTTTTATGTGTACAACATCATTTAATGCCCCCGAATTTATTTTACCAAGCCAAATACCTGGAAAAACATCACCGCATCGAGAGATTGAAATATTTGAACCGATACAAATATCATTCAAATCTGTTTTAAACGAAATACAAATATATTGCGACATGCAAACATGTCGAGATTTCAATCATCTCAAAGAAATGTTACAACGTCGAAAAGACCTTGGCGATATTCCTGTTGTGATTTCTGGTGACAGTAAAGTTCCTTTTGGTTACATGGCGCGAGCATTAGACGTGAGTTATACCGTTGGATTCGACAAAGTAGGTTATACACCTGTACAAAACAAACTAAAGACGGAATAAACAACATGGGGCTATTATTAACATCAATTACCAATAAATTTAGAACAATTAGACAAATTGTTTTGATAAATATGTACATTTTTTTTGTATTCATAAATGCTGCTCCATTTTTATTAGGCGAAAGTCTTGCTGATAAAACAAGGCAACAAATCAATACGCTTATTACAAAAGGAAAATCTGAAACGAATTACAATGAGGCAAATAAATATTTTCAAAAAGCACTGATTGTCATCGAACAAGATGCTACAATCAACAAATACGAAAAGCAATTTTTATTGGCCACCACGTGGCAAGCGCTTGGAAAAATTACTCAGCAAGCGTATAAAAAAGACCGTAAAAAACACATATTAAAAACAAAATTTTACCGGTACCAACGTAAAGCCATTGATATTCTTATTCAAATAAAACAATCTGCAGGAGAAACAGCAAATCGGCTTGATAGAATTAACGGTGTCCAGGCAGACGCCATCGGAAAATTTGTCCCGCAATCACAATACGCTATTGCATGGGCTTATCACGATCTTGCAGAAATGGCACCAAGCAAGCAAGATTCACAAACTTACTACCAAAATGCAATTACTGCTTTTAAATACTTCACCGAGATGGATTACGAAAACCATCCAATAATAGCAAGTGCCTTCCTTGGGCATGGGATCTGCTTGTATGCACTAGGTCAATATAGTACATCTTTAAAACTGATTTCGCCACTTAAAATCACTAACACCCCAAATGACATTTATGATAAACTAATTTTACTAAAAATAAACAATTACAAAGCAGTAAATAAGTTAGAAAATGTAATAAGTACACTAAAGATATATTTTCAGACATCGGTAAACAACCGCCCCTTCAACCATTTTAAAACACAACTCTTATTGGAATGGGCACGCACTGTAATTGCGATTGAAAAGTCAAAAAACATTGACCTTTCAAACAACATCAAATTTATCGAAAAGCACTTGAACCACATTACAAATAAAAATAGAGATGCTTTTTACAGAATTGCAGGCGCAAGAGAAATTAATTCTCCTGGATTTAAACTTAATAATATTAAAATTAGTTTTGAAAATAAATTATATGAAAAAACACTCACTCTGATTTACGATGTCTTAGAAAAACATAACGTTGACGATCATTTGCTTAAGGAATACAAATATCGGCTAACGATATGCCAGTGGTATTTAAAACAATATTTAAAGGCGTACAATAGCAGTATTCACTTTATTGAAGAATATCAAAACGATGCACGTTGTAATGAAATTTCCTTAATATTAATTGAATCTGGTTACCAATCACATATTAATTCTGGTAACCCTTATGAAGAAAAGTTAAATGAAACATACAATCACTTATTAACGTTAGAAAATAGTACTATTAAGGCATCACAAATTCACATAAAAATGGGATGGATTGCGCTTGATAAAAAACATTTTTTTAAGGCGAAGTCACTCTTATCCGAAATCCCAAACACAGATGTTATATTTGGCGAGGCGATATATGGTATTTTTTATTGTTTAAGTCAATCAGAATATAGTATTTCCCAAATAAATAAATATGTTTCATCACTGAATACTTGGTATATGATGTACCCAAATAAAACAGAAATATATATTAAAAGCTGTAAGGTAATTATTCAGATATTAAGCAACTCTACCGTAACTGTTAAAAATAAAGATATAATACAGCAACTGTTAACGATGTTGCAAAAAAACAATGTTCTAGGAGAGCCGTTATTACAACAAATGGATGAATTACAAATTCAAATCGATTTACAATCAGAATTATGCAAAAAATCTTTACTAAGTATACAACAATATTGCCACAAATTTCATACAAATGATCATAGTGCCATTTTTATATATAATTTAATTGAACCATTAAACAACCGTTTTTACACCACCAATAATAATTGTAATAACTTATACAATGAAACATTAATAATTATTTTCAAAACATTATTAGATTTTATCTCAAAAAACCCTAGCGTTGAACTAGCAACCCAAAACAGCCTGTTACGTATTAACTATTACAACCACTTGTTTAACAATGAACTTTATCAAAGCTGTATAGATGTAATCAATCGCGATCTAAAAAATAACAATATCGCACAAAACAGTATCGCACTAAAACTTTTAGCAACCGCATATGAAAATAAATCTTTGTGGAAAGATGCCCAGAAAATTTGGCATACAATTATACATATTACCCCCAAACATCAAACAGAGTGGTATCAGGCACATTATCATCAAATTATTTCGATGCACAAAGGCGGAGATAAAAATAAAGCCCAAAAACTATATAATAATTTCATGATACGATACAGTCATATCAAAGATCAAAACTGGCAACTAAAATTTAACAACTTAAAATCCTTAATAATTCATAAGCCAAAACCATAATCCACTTCATACTATAAAATCTAAGCCATATATTTATACAAATAGCTTTGACCCTGATACCATTCAAGGGTAGAATTATGGTATGATTGAATGGTTGATGTTTTATAAATTACTCGAAATACCTGGTTCTATCGCTAACCCAACGTATTACCACATCCTTGGTGTAGACCCACGCCAATGTACCCCTTCAATTATAAAAAATGCGTTGGAAAAACAAAAAAAGACCATTAGACAAAATATACCAAGTCCACAGTTCATCCCTTTAGTAGCTCGCTTTGAAATTGAGGTTCTTGAAGTCGCTGCGAAGACATTAAGTACAAATAGCGCGCGTAGTAAATACAATAAATTTCTTAAAAAAGAAACCATTAAAGAAAAATCTATAGAAAATATTAATACCGAAAAAAGTCGTTCTGATTTACTAAAAGAGGGTCGGGCCTTAATTCTGGGAACCGTGGATCAAGACGGAGCCCTCTCGGAGTTTGGACGTGAAACCGTATCACAAGGGTTGATAAAAATTGGTTATTCAAACAAAGATATTGAACACATTTTTAATCGTTTTCCATTTCCCAGAAAAATGGTATCTTCTCAAAACAGTGAAGCGTCTATTAATTATTTTGATGATGCTATTTTAATTAGCATAAGATACGCAAAATCAAGTGCCTTTTGTTTAACCACAAACCATACTACTTTGGCAGATGGTACAGAATTAATACCTGTTTTTACATCTCATGATGAAAAAAAGTTACTTCGTCTTGCAACCCACATAGGATTGTCTCAAACGCAAGCCATTAACCAAATTAACGCATTGCTACATTCAGAAAACATAATGCGTGGCAATAGGGATCCTGACATATTAAAACAACAATATGTTAAATGGGTAGAGGCAATGATTCCCGATGGATTACTAGACGACGAAGATTATACAAAATTAATAAATTTTGCCAAAAACGAAGGCTTATCTGAGCAAGAAGCAACTACAGTGATTAGAGAATACGTTGCTGAGAAAAAAAACACCTCTATCTCTAGATTGAAATTTTTATATGCTGAACCAGACGATGACCCCATATTGCATATTACTGATATTTTAGATGAAATTTTATATGCTGATAATCAAGCACCACTCGACAAGCGAAGTTACATATTTAAAAAATGGGTACTCGTATTAATCATTATTTTAGCACTCATTAGCGTATTAATAACAATATCAAACAACGGTAATACAGTTAAAAGGGGTCATAACATTAATGACACCCCACAAAACAGAAGTGTTCAGCCTAACTCGAATGTTCATTCAGATAAATCAACAGAGATAAAAAATGATAATAAACCAAACAAGCAACGTTCACTCGCGCCTAATGAGCGCACATACACTCAAGACCTTAATTTATTAAAAAGTGGATTTACCAAGACAAATTGGCCCGAAGAAATTTTGGCGGATGTTTGTATAAACGAATTACTAAGTATTCGTAACGTTGCTTATATCACTAATACCACAAATCATAACGAACTTAATCTTTCAAGACTTTTACTAAGTAAACAACGGCAAGTAGATTTATTGAAAGATGCAAAAAGACAACAACCAAAGTTATCTCCGCTATCTAATGATATTAATTATGATAAAAAATCACTTGCAGGAATCTTGGAAAATTTATATAGCAGGCAATTAGGTAAAAGATTAAATGCCATAAAGAAATTAAGTAAGCAAATTAAATATCATAAATATTTACAAGATTTTGTAAACGGTAATCATCCTAATGGTTATAAACACCCTCCAAGTAGTCAAGCAACTAAGAATCGTATTTTCTTAGAAATTAAATATGCTGCGACCAACTTTACCCCCCCGATTGAAACAAAAATTGACGATTCACAATATATTTCACAAACGTTTGCAGACAATTCTAAAAAACTTGGTGAATTACTTAGTCATCTTAAATGGAAGAACAATAAACTAGTTAGAGGTGAAACAATAAATGCGGTCGGCAAACAAGCGCATCAGGTCATTCTAGCTCCAAATATTGTTAATCGCCAATTACAGCGACTAATTATGTCACACCCCCTATTTAAAAATCATAAGATGTTAAATCACATAGAAACGACCACCGTGCAAGCCATGGCATTAAGTCACACTGATTTGCAGCAGCTAATGGTTAACTATAGCGCACAAACAATGTACTTAAAACACCTTCTATCTTTGATACCTATAACCAAATCTGCACTAGATCAAATCATAGCGCAAGAAACAATCACAGAAAAAGCGCTTGAAAAATCAACAAATGTACTAAAATCAATACGTACCATTACATTTGAAAATACAACTTTATACGATAAACTCTCTATATATATGCGAGGCAATAAGTGATGAAAACAATGCTTTTCGTGTTTTATTTATGTCTATTTGTTTTTAATATGCCGTGTTGCAATGGCCAAAACGACCTAAACAACACTAAAACGACACAACCGTTACTAACAACACTTTTTTCACTGCAAACCACCTTAATCCAAGATGGGTATACCGAAGCAATTGGCGACCAAATAATTGAAACAAAAATAGCCCTTTTAGCACGCAAAAATAGAGCGTTATCGCATCTTGAGGCAGGCCTTGTTGCCCTACAACATGAACAATACAAGTTAAGTTACACCCACTTAAATAAAGTAGCGCATTCAGGTGAAATTCATTCACTCTGCGACGCTACGATGGTTATACCACTAGATGAACTCATTGATTTTGCCGACAACGCTAGTAAAAAGCCTCTCTGCCCTACATGCGGCGGCACACTTAACGCTAATTGCGCGAAATGTCAAGTGTCATTAAATGGCAAGAAAAAATGTTTAGTCTGTTTTAACAAGATGCCTACAAGGGATCACTGTGTCGTATGCACCAGTACGGGATATGTGGCGTGTCTGCATTGTAATCAAAAAGGGGTTTTGCCGTGTAAAAAATGTAAGCAAGGTGTTAACACAAAATACAGCACCTTAAAGGGTTTAGGAAAAAATACACTATCTTCCATTCAAAAAATGTTAACGATTACGAATATATTAAGACAAAAAGGGATCGACTACTACAGCCCGAATGCGTTTGATACCATAAAAATAAAGCACATAAAATTTATGGCGTTCGCTGTGGCAACATCAAGTCAAGATGATAGTCTCGATCGAAATAACATTCATTAATTAACCTTGACGTTTTGACGAGTTGTTCAATTCTTAAATGATGCGGCAAAGAGACGTGTGACTGATCACCGATTTCAAAATCACTTCTATAGACCATGAGACGATCAACTAAGTGTTGTTCAAAAAGCGATCGATATATCTCTAATCCTCCTTCAACATAGACATCATTTACACCTAAAGAGACAACCTTTTTAAGCACATCTATTATAGATAAATGCCCACAAGATGTTGGTATAGCTTCAATAACACATCCCATATCAGATAATTTTTTTATTTTGATCTTTTCAATAAGAATCGTTTCTTCTGCGACATATATATAAATACGATTTTTACGAGCAGATTGTACGATTTTAGCTTCAGGAGAAATGCGAAGCTTACCATCCAAAACCATTCTAATTGGCTCGGCAGCATTGCGATCTAAACGTACATTTAATAACGGATCATCTGCCAAGACAGTACCTATACCACACATCACAGCACCAAACTGGCTACGCATTTCATGCACATGCCGTCTAGACATTTCATTGGTAATCCATTGTTTCGTGCCTGGTGGCCAAGCTAATTTATGGTCACTACTTTGCGCCCACTTAATAATGACTTGGGGCAAACCGAGCTTATGTACATTAAAAAAACCTCGATTTAAGTCTTTTGCAGCTTGTTGACATAGCCCCACCGACACCGTAATACCATGTTCACGGAGTATTTTTACACCCTTTCCATCAACTTTTTCAGAAGCGTCAATCGTCGCAATCTCAACTTTGCCAATTCGTGCATCAATAAGTGCCTTGACGCAAGGTGGCGTCTGGCCATGGTGGCAACAAGGTTCCAACGTAACATACATCGTTGCACCCGCTGGCGTGTGTCCATTAGCAACGCAATCACTGATCGCATTTATTTCTGCATGCGCTTGACCATATAATTGATGGTATCCTTGCCCGAGAATAACATCATTTCGGACAATAACTGCACCTACCATCGGATTAGGAGTAACATATCCCCCACCGTTACTAGCAATTTCAAGGGCAAGCGTCATATATTTTGTTGTATCAATCTCAACCATATATATACCATATTACCAAGAAATACCGATATTTGAAACGTTATAGTTGCAATATTACTTGCTCATGTCACAAAACGATGATAGTATTTATGCATACTGGGCAAGCGTACAAAACTACGGCGCAATAGCAATGTTTGTGGACTTTCATATGCGATTTTCTTATTTTCTGTTTATAACAACCTGCACATTCATTTCGCTTGCGTCATCTATGGTGCGAGCCCAAAATGGCGCCCCAGCACTCAACATTACAAATAATAAAGCAATGACATCGGTGAACACCGACGTCATGCACATTTTCGACTTCGAAGAGCGCGATTTACACTTTAACCCAATACCAATACATTGGCAAAAATACGAAGGACATGAAGCCGAAGGATTTCCCCATTTTGCATATGGTGAACTCGATAAAAAACACCACCTAAGTGGCGAATATGGTTTTAAACTTGTTTCTGATGGCGGCAGTGTTGGATATAAATATGGCACAGGTAAAATCGATGCAGAACCAGGCAATGATTTTCAAATAACTGGATATGCTTATTTTGAAAATTGCCTAAACTCTCGGGTCAGAATTGTTTGCGCCCTCACAGATAGGGTTGGCAATATCATCGAGGGAAGTGTGCAAAACTCTCTTGATCATTCTATAGATCAAACAGGTCCTAATGGCTGGACTCAAATCAATGTATACGTACCTGGTAATTTCCCTAATGCCAGATTCATTACATTAAGTATTTGGCTTCTTCAAGAAGAAAACTGGCGAAAAACTTCTGAAAAAATTAATAATATATATCGAAAAGAAGTCGATGCAAAAGTATGGTTCGATGATATCTCTATTTTACAATTGCCACGAGTGATTTTAAAGACAACCAAGCCTAGTAATGTCTTTCGTGGCGAGGATAATCCCATATTAACCATTCAAGTCGATGGGGTTGGGTCAATCCATTTTACCATTAATGTCACCGTTACAAATGCTTTGGGAGAAGTAATCAAGAATGAAGAATGGCTCCTCTCTGGAATTGAAGGCACAAAAACACAGGCAAGAAATATTGAATTACCCGACCTTTCCTATGGATACTACACTGCAAAATTATCTATTGTGTCAAATAACAAGCAAATTGCTACGCGTAATCTAAACTTCATGCGTATTGCTAATATATCAGGTGACGTATACAGTGGCCAAAATTATGGTATTGATGTCTCAACTCGCCAAACAGGCAATTGGGAAATATTAACCGACTTAATTGACCTTTGTAATGCCAGGTCAATCATTCTCCCTATTTGGCGAGAATTACCCTCCATTGCTGGTGCAATTACAACTGAACCAGATTTTAAAAATAAATTGTTGAAATTACAAAAGAGCAACATCAGTATCATCGCTGCATTTACTGAAATACCTTTAACTTTAACGAGCAACCTAGATTATGGTAAAAAAAATGTGCTTGATGCCCTTGAGCAACCTGAGAAAATATGGGAAAAAACCATCTCAAACTTATTAGCAACGTACGCACAACAAATTCCTTTATGGTTGATTGGCGATGAAATATTCAATAACCATGTGTGGGATAATCGTATTAAGCCTGTTACAAAAACGTTAACTGAAAAATTTAGTCAAATACTTGGTGAAACAGTCATTAATCTGCCTATATATAACTTTTTAGATATTAAGGCTTCAGAAGCTGGCTCTACCTCTGCATTCGTATTGATTAACAACAGAATAATACCAGAAGATATTCCCACGTATCTTCAAAAGTTCACCGATAATGGCTTTAAAAAGTTAATTTCATATATAAAGCCAATAGATGAAAATGTGTATTCACGTGAACAACGGATCATTGATTTTTCAAAGCGGCTTGCTTTTGCTAAAACCCCGCCACGATCCTCTGTATTTATAGATCATCCTTGGACCGAAGTGGAATATAATGCCCGAAAAATAATCATCCCTTCTGAATTCTTACTACCATTTAGAACGTTAAATGATTTTATTGGTGGCACAAATTATATAGGTTCTTTTTCTATGGGAACAGGCGTCACTGCACTTGTATATGAATACGACAGTAAAGGCGTCATTGTAACATGGGATGCTAATTACAGCTATATAAACGAAACGCCAAAAGAATTAAAACTATACCTTGGTGATAACCCGAAAATTTATGATATTTTTGGTAATAAAGAAGACATTACCAACGCGCAACGAAAATCCATTTTCAACATTGATCATTGGCCTAAAATTATCACCCAAATAAATCCTGATGTCGCTGCGTTACGAACATCAGTTAGTATCACACCGAAAATTATTGAAGCATCAAAAGAAAGACAAACTGTTCTATTTTCATTTACCAATCCATTTGATTATTCTATACATGGGAGACTTAGATTTAAAACAAATGAATCACAACTTAATTGGGACATCAATCCTAAAGTCATCAATTTTGTTTTAGCACCAAATCAAACATACGAACAAAAATTATCATTGAAATTTGCAAGAAACGAATTGGGTGGTAATAAAATATTACATGCGATACTTTCTATCGATGCTAACAGAAGCTATGAACTAAATTTACAACTTCCCTTTGAAATTAAACTCAAAAATATAGATATTACTTATTTTGCACAAAAAAAAGCAAATGACGTCCTTGAAATCCAATTAAATGTAACAAACTTATCTAAAAAATCGATTAATCTAGAATCGTACGTTGACTTACCAGACAATGACCGACAATACAAGCTCATTAGCCAGTTGCACCCAGATGTTACAGTAAAAAAGAGATTTCGTATAAAAAATATAAGTCAATGGTTTGGTAAAAAATTACGTTTAGGCGTCGACGACCCCAAAGGCCCTAAGAGAATAAACTTCGAAATCCTCATCGATTAACGTTTTAACACAACATAACAAACTTGAGTATCTAGATGCATCTCCCTAAATTAACGGCCATCTTTCACCCTAAAATGGAGGCACACCAACTAAATTTTAATGTTTTAGTAATTTTTTTATTTTTTATCTTATATAGAAATATTTCTACTTGATATATGGGATAAAGCGTTTAGAGGGGTCTGGTATTTCGCTTAGGGTGGGTAAGTCAAATTTTTTGATTTCGATAAATGCAACATGACCATCAAGATATAGCATGTTTTGATATCCTGTCTTTAAATGCCATGAAGGTTGCTCAGGCATATTCGGGGCCCATTGCCATATCCACGGTGCCTCACCGATAAATAAAACTTCTGAAGGGCCATGCAATGTATCAACTTTTAAACGATTTTGCATTTTTTTTGCCAACCATGTTGCATAATTTGCAGATTTTAATGATTCCGGTACACCACTATCAAACATAAATATATTACCGAAATAACTGTTACCATAAACGTCGTAACATGATTTACCTAAGGTTAATGGTAATGGTATTACTTGATTCCCTGATTGCAATAAAATACCACCTTTATCTGATGGACATTTAAATACCTCACTGTTTTCTGTTTTTAGTGCTTTTGTAGCGTAACCCATATACACATTTAAAGGGCGGTCACGAAATACAATGGTATTAATACCACCATTTATTGATGATTCCCTGCCACCATAATCAAACCAAGCTTGCCGCACACTACTAGCGCCACCCCCTTGGAATTCCTTATAGAGATAGCCATCATAATCAACAAAATATAGTTGCCAGGCGACACCAATATCTTTAACATTTGCGGCACAAACTGTTTTTTTTGCAGCCTCTTTTGCTTTTGCCAACGCAGGCATTAAAATTGAGATTAATAAAGCAATAATCGCAATCACCACCAACAACTCTACCAATGTAAAAGCAAAATTACTATATTGTTTTATATTACGCTTCATATCATTATCATTTCAATGTTTCGATCATATCTTCTGCGTTATAAAGAAACCACATATTCTCTTCAAGTGGGGGTTTCACACTATCAATACTTTGTTGATAATACAACAACGCGTTCTTCGCATCGTTAGCCAAAAAATAATGTTCAGCAATCATATATGGCTTCAACGCCTGGTAATTTTCTGGCAAATCTGAAAGATACTTGTCAACCTTTTCTCCTAAAGGTAGCGATGAAACCAAAAATAGAGCGCATTTTTCTTCCATACTATTTTGTCCAAGCGCACCTAATATTTGATTATATGCGCCTTTGTTTTTTAAATGTATCTGCTCAATAAACATCATGATATTTAGATGACTAGCGATACGTCGTTCTTCTACGATACCGATACGAAATGCCGCTGCTTTTTGAACAATCTCTTCTTTTGTTTTTGAAACCTGCTGCAAAGAATACAAACTGATAAAAGCTGTTGAAGCAAAAATCACAAACAAAGATACCATAATTGTAGTGGTCACTTTATGTTTTTTAATTAGTTTTTTAAAGACGTACCAACTATCAATCGTTTTAGCCGCAATCGGTAAACCATCAAGATAACATTGAAGATCGCTCGCCAGATCATGCATTGATTGATATCGTTCGTCAGGCGCTTTTGCTATCGCCTTTAATAAAATAGCTTCAACATCTGGATCGATATCTTTTTTAAACTTTGTGGGTCTTACAGGATTTTCACCAACAATATTTTGCATCACTTGTATTTGTGTGCCCGTAATATCATAAGGCCACTGCTGCGTAAATATATTATAAAGAATAATTCCTAAACTATATACATCACTACGGGTATCAATATTAATGATGTCGCCACGCGCCTGCTCTGGCGACATAAATGCTGGCGTACCTGCAACATCGCCTGCAACAGAGACAGTGAGTCCTTTATCATCTTCTAACAACGTTTTAGCCAAGCCAAAATCAAGTACACATGGCTCGCCTGCAGCGTCAACAATAACGTTCGACGGTTTTAAATCTCTATGGATCACCCCCCGTTGATGGGCAAACTGAATCGCTTTACACACCTTTAATAACAACCCAACCATTTTCTTTGATGATAGTGTAGCTTGTTTTACATAGATATCCAGATGTACCCCTTTTACATAAGCCATCGAATAAAAATATAAACCGTTACTCACACCGCTGTCATAAATACGTGCTATATTCGTATGCTCTAATCTTGCAGTCAGTTCAATTTCTCTTTCAAATCGCAAACGTGATTGCATCGTGGTTGCAGGCCCTGCACCTAATATTTTCAGTGCCACAGTGCGTTGCGTATTTATATGAATTGCACGCCACACTGTACCCATGCCACCAACACCAATTTGTTCAACTATCTCATACCCCTCAACTTCTGGGATTTGCTCTAATCTTGCGTCAGCAACATGGTTAACGCCACTAATCATAGGCATTGGCCTTTTATTATTTTTACTTAGCACGATCTAATCCTTCGCTACAAACAGATATTGCTTTGGTAAATAGCCGTTTCACTTCACGGGAAATCCAACCCTCTTCATTAAATTGTCGAAAAGCCTCAGACAGTTCAGCATTGCTTAGTGAACTAATAGACTGTTTGTGATATACTAACGCACTGGCAATAGCACAATAATACATTACTGTCGCTACTGAATATTCTTTTTCATGAACATGCATTGATGCGATAGTTTTAAAATAAGTTTTAATGATATTTAATACTTCTACAGTTGTTGTTGAAGCCAAAAGGACATCAATATGCATTTCTCCAACAGATGGGGTTATCAATGCTTTACAACCAGGTACAATTTTCGCATAACCTAAGCCTTCTTCACCCTCAAAGACAACCTTAGATTCCAACATGTTGATCAAAAGGGACTCTAGTTGACGATCTTCATTGGCTGCATGTTTACGTTCTTCGGTCGCATTTTTACCTATTGAAAGCAGGTCAGATAATTGCCCTGCATTAAGACTATAGAATAAATCCTTAGTTACGACTTGACTTTTTAAATTATCTTTCGATTCCATTGTTCTACTTTCCCATTAGCCATTCTATAGCCATTATGGCTAAGTCATCAATATTAATTATACCGCCGCTGCCATCTATATCAGCATCTGCATCAACAATTCCCCATGAAGCAGCCAGTACACCGAAGTCTTTATAATCTACACTACATGATGATATACCATCAATATTTGCATCCAACGAGCAACCTACCCATATCAACGAAAGTGGCAACGCCAAGTCATTATCAGATTCGTGCAGTATATCATCAACAGTTACTGTTGTTATTCCAGAGTCGATCACCGCCAGATACGGTGTTGCAAACAACGGATCAGAGGTGCTCATAGATTCTGGTTCTTCAAGAATTGCATTTAAGTAAGCATCGTAAGGCATCCTAAAACCAGCAGCAAACAATGTACCCGATACTGGATCTACGGCAATATCACACAGATAAGGTTCCATTCGGTTGGGGTCAGATATAACAGTAAAATGAATTTCAATTTCATTTGGTTCGTTCAAACTGTCATCGCCATTAGTGAGATCATTATTATCAAAATAAAATATCGTATTGTAATTGTCATTAGGTATGCCAGAAGTATCATAACGAGTGTTTGCCAAATAAATTCGGTCATCGTATTTCGAATAAGTTAATGATGTCGGATTATTCAACGCATTATTGCTTGCATCATAAATATCAACGGTATCTACAAGTGCGCCACTAGTGGCATCATATACGATTATATAATGTTCCTCGTTTATATATTGATTTGTTAATACCAATAAATGACCTTTATCATCAAGCGCTACTTCCTGAATACGGTAATAATCTGGGAGATAAACCAAAGTTGTAAAATTCGGATCTGAATACGGTGTCTCTATTATTTCCGATGATTCATTAGGATCGCCACCATACACCATTGTCACTGTATAGTTAGGATCTTCCATATAACCGCTCAAACTTAACTGAGCCACAGCAGGATAAGGATCGTTATCACCAAATGGCGTGATCATCACTGGTGTAACATAGACAATATCTGGGTCATTAGGATCAAATACAACATCAGTAATCGAATAACCTGTTGCATCAACAATACCGATTTGCACATCATCATAACCAAACGTCTTGGTATCGCTTGGTAAGAACAATGCCGTATTACTTTCTTGATGAATCAAACCATATTTATTATTAATTTGAAAAATATCACCGCTACCATCAGTAACCAAACGCGCATTAACAGGTACACATTCAATACCAGGGCAAGAAATTTCATTAGGTTCACCAAGCAAAACGCCACTGTCGTTAAAAGCATAGTTGCGCGCAAAAAACATATCTTCAGTACCATAAGTATCTTCATACCCACGACCAAAGCCCGTGATAACAAGATCGGTTACGTCATCAAAAACTGAAGCCTCTGACACTACCGACATTCCCATTGGCGCCACTAGCGGTGCCATTAGCGGTGCCATTAGCGGTGCCGGTGTATAACCGCCACAACTCCCCAGATCTTCATCTAAACTATCATTTATTTGTAACAAATCGTTACGATCAACAAAACCATCACCATTAAGATCCAAGCAATATTGCGCACCAAGATCTGAGTCGCCAAATTGTGCAAGTAATATTAAATTGTCATATGCATTGATCAATGTATCACCAGTAAAATCACCACAAGTCAAACCACACACAATGACGGGATCCCAATTGTCAATAATTAACGTCGAATCTTTACCTGACAATTCTAAAATAACATGGACACCGTAACTCAAAAAATTGAGATCTGCAGTCGCAAACTCGCCAGAAAACCACTTAAAATCAGTACTATTACAATCAGATGAACCCGCAGGTTTAATGGTAGCAATCTTTAGTTTTGAAGCACCAGTTACCGAATGAATGTCTGGATAATCACACAACCAAACGGTCAACATGGTGTCTGCATCATATTCACAAAATTTGTATTGAAAGTCGACGTGCACCGTTTCGCTGCCAGCCCGATCAAATGAAGCCATAGCCTGTATGCTAGTGGCATCTCTTGTCGCCATTCTATATGCACCATCACCAACGGCAACATATTCTTTATGTAATTCTACTTCACCACGTGGCAATGCATTATTAAAAACATTTAGATCCTTCGGGTTTGATAAAATATATGAAATACGCACATCTGTTTCATTGTTCACATGTGGCGTTGGATCATTCATTTCAATCACTTCAAGGGGAAACCCTAATAGTGGCACATTCTTGAATTGACTACCATTGGCAAAACCACCATCGGGATAATCACCTGGGCCATCGGTAGAAAGCCATTCGACATAACTACCGCCTGAACTGACGATATATAGATGATGATAATAAAGACGTTGAAACCCTAAATTTAAAATGGCATTAGGCTCTAAATACAGATGTTCTACATACATCCCCTCGCCTAACGGACCGTAATAAACCATATCTGGCCTATCAGTCAAATTAGCTAATGCATTTTTCTTTAGACGTAGTGACTCAATCACCCAATTATCGTTTGGAGTATTAGAAAACTTCGTCGGATCAGTCACTCGAAATGCGCCAGATATACAGTTAGGATTCACAGCATTACCACATTCTAAATCTTCACTACGACAATCTAAAATATGGCCAGTTTCACTACCAACTATTTCAGGCAGAACAATGTTGATTGAATGATTCAAAAAAGTAGGTGTACTGCCACCGACTGAGGTATCAAAAAATATTTCATCATTTGAAAAGTTAAACACATTACCATCTAAAATGGCGTTACCATAAACGGCTAAATCTGCCCGCCCTTCCCCTATCGTTATATTCGCTCCTGATAATGTAACGTTGTTACCAATAGTACAGTAACCTTGCACGTCAAGATTTCCCAATCCACCCGCCACACCTATGTCGGCTAAATCTAGATTCGCATTTGCAATATTTAAGTGAACCGCTTCGCTAACGCTTATATTGCCACCAAGCACCGCAACCATTAAATCCGATTGATTAAATGCTTCATTCCCTTCAACACCATTTCTATTAATAAATTCACGATCAATGGTTATTCCCATACCGTTATCTACAGTAATATTGTCTTCGAACGTACTTAAAAATCCAGTTGCATTTTCTGACAGCCCCATTTCAAGACGAAGATTATGTCGCCCCCGCATTTGATACCCCAATATATTATCATACAAGAAGCCGCCAGTGGGTACAAAAATCATTTTATCTTGCACAAACAACCTATTACTGTTTACATCACTTTCAATAAGTTCAAATTTTTCGACATACCCTTCCAACAACAGTGTCGATACCGTTGTTTGACCAATAAGTTCTGGAACAGCTGGATCTGCCATATTATATAGTTCACCTATAATCTGAAAACTCTCAGAAGATAAAAACGTCGCACGTGCCAACCCATCAGGCCCATTTGGAATTGATAAATTTTCATCAAGTGCATTTTGCCAATGAATCGTCGCTGGACCAACAACACCAATCCCCCAATGAATGCCCGCCCCAGATATAAGTAAATCGGTTAGTTGTAACCCATCTAAATAAAATCGGCTATTGTTTGTCGTAAGGTTATATTCATATATTTGCCCACCTGCTATATGCCCACTATACAGCTCATCAATAGGGTTTTCTACACAAGGTATTGATGATGTAAATTTAAGCGAAGTATCTTTTGCTGCAACGATTGCCCCGTTACCACCCAATTGCCCATTTGAGACCGTCATCTCTATTTTATCATCAACGACAAAATTAGAACTATTTATGACCATTGCCGTCGTGTTATTAAATGTGATTTTTGCGGCATTATTAACACCTTGTAATACAGACAATCCATCTATTTCTAGTTGCGCATCTTGTGCATAGATTGCACTACCGCAATCATTATTTTCCATCTCGATATTACAACTTATAATACGTACTTTACTATTTAAAACAGATAAACCTTTTGGATTTATACCACCACCTAAGGAAGAAGGACTTAAAATATTTAAGCCTTCCAAACGCGCAGTTTGTGTTGCAGGCACATGCTTAATACAAACGACATATTCAGGTGTAGCTAAATCAGGTTTAATATTAACGGCACCGGTCGCTGCGTTAACTACCGAAACCAACTTACCACTTATTTCAAAACCTTCATAATCCCCTGGTAAAATAACCAAAATTATCGTTTCTTCAAGTGGGTCTGCCGCATCAACGGCAGCCTGAATTGTCAAAAAAGATGGTGTGGGTACCTGAAATGTGACCAATGCCATAGCCTTAGTTGCAATAAGTGTCACCAACAAAAAACTAAATATAAAATTAATCAATTTCATTAAACAACCTTGATATGTCGTGTTGACCAAATTATCTATTTATCTAAGGCCACATTACCTCTAAAAATAGATACGCACTAAAATTTGATTCTTGCATATTAAATTATAAAAACTTCAATAAAAGTGACAAATACCCATATACCATTAATTTGGCTAAAAAAGCAAATTGCTTTTTTAAATACGACGTTTAGCCTGTGCATGATAATGCATTTATTTAGCTGTAAAACTTTGAATCAGACGACCAATTTCGTCATCGATATCTTCATTATTTTCAACAATAAGCTTTAAATGCTTCATCAAGGATATTTGAAAACGTCGCTTGACCGTGACGATCATATTAGAGATCTTCGCTTCTGTTTCGATGCCAAAACGCGCTTTTAATTCGGGTAAAGAAGGCGCACCATTTTGCGTCATAATTGGGTCGAGCACTCTTGCCTGAAAAACCGCCCAATGTAAAGACTTACCTGCATGATTACAGTTTTCCTGAACTTCTAATACCACCGTTGACAATAATTCAGACGCCCATACTTGATTAAAGACCTGCATAGGAGATAAATTTTTAGATGGCGACGCCAATGTTTCTGGATTTATGAGATCTAGCGGTACGATGTTTTCAGAGGGAGCCCTTTTTTGCGCTGTTTCTTTACGATGCTGGCTGATTAAAAATCTATCTAACGCTGTCAAAATAAACGTACGAAACTTTCCCTTTGAACGATCGGCCTGCGAAATAAGCGATTTACCCATTACAATTTCAAGGTAAAACTCCTGTACCATATCTTTAGCCCGATCAGAAGAAAGTCCTTTTTGTTTTAGATAGTAAAAAACAGGCAGCCAATATTTTTGTAACAGAACTCCCAAATGATCTCTACGCTGCTGCTCAGTCACATGATCGAGGCGGGCAATCTCTGTCCATTGGGTTGTCATGAACTTCGCATTACCACCATTTACCATTTGAGTTAAATCGTTATAGTTCATATAAAATTCCGAACGTAAGTAAGTCACATAACAATAGAAATTAAGCTAACAACATCGTCTCATAGACAATAAAGCCGCTATTAACTGTCAATTTAAAATAAATAATACGATTCATTATACCAAAAATTGATGATATTTTAGTGAAAATATAAAATAAATTCAATTAATTGGACATTTATCCGCTAGAAAATGCGGTTATTATGGTATGTATAAAAAAGGCGACGGTGGGATTCGAACCCACGAATGTTGGTTTTGCAAACCAATGCGTTAGACCACTTCGCCACGTCGCCAAAAAGAAAACCTCAAGTGGTCTTGAGAACCGTATTTATAACAATGTTATTTTATCGTGTCAATTGTTACTTGATGATTTGTACGAATTACAGACGGCGTGTCGGTATTATACGATTATCTTATGGTGGCCATGCGATAAGGCCGACATAAATTTACGCAAATGATAACAAAAATACCGTATGCAGGCTCAAATTCTTCCTAGACATCGTATCTATAACTACTTAAGATATAACCGTATAAGGGCTACAAACAATAACCTGCCAACAGCGCCAAAAAAAGAAAATATACCATGATTAAAATTCAAAAATATACCGTTATGATTATGCGATTATTTTTTATACTAATCGCTACAACAACCATGATAAATGGGCAACCTAAGCCAGATGTTATCCCTGAAAAAGGGATATGGCAGCTAGATGTTCATCTCAATGGTCACCCCAAACTGCTGAACATTAAGCTTCCAGGCGACAGCGAAAACACACGATATTGGTATGCTTTGATGACAATCACAAATAATACAGGCAAAGATATCGAATTTTACCCGCAAGCTGAGCTTTATACGAATACATTTCAAACAATAATCGCTGGCAATGACATTCGAAAAACAGTCTTTGAAACGATTCAGCGCAAATACAGTAGCACTATTCCCTTTTTACAGCGACAAAAACGTGTCACATCACTCATACGTCAAGGCTCAGATAACGCTAAAGACATGGTTTTCATTTTTAAAGACTTTGATGATAAGGCAACTACCGTGCAGATTTTTATCTCAGGCCTCAGTAACGAGGGAAAACATGTCGCAGTAAATCGAAAAAACAGCGAAAATAAGAATAAATCAAAACAAGTGTTGCTTTTAAAGAATTTACAACTAAAATATAAGGTTACCGGAAAACAAGAGGATTTGTTTGCCCGTAAATTACGTTATGTTAATCGCAATTGGATAATGCGATAGATTGAATTAAGCAACACTAAACATTGGAAAAACATACCATTTAACATGGTAACAAAATAAGGATATACCTTCGATGGCTCATAAAAAAGGACAAGGTTCTTCAAGGAACGGTCGTGACTCAAACCCACAATATCGTGGTGTTAAAATCTATGGTGGTGGTGCTGCTAAATGCGGTTCAATCATTATTCGTCAATGTGGTACAAAATATATCCCCGGTAAAAATGTCGGCCTTGGCAAAGATTACACTATCTTCGCTAAGATTGAAGGCACTGTTACTTTTCAAGGTAGAAAAGTACATGTTATGCCTATAGCATCATAAAACTAGAATCATTTTCTAGCCACCAAAATGAACACTTTGGTAATCAAGAACAACGCAAAGAGTAGCTTATGCTACTCTTTTTTTAATTGAAAATTGCTAAGCTAGAACGTAAATTTTCCAGAATCTGGCATCTACAGCCAAAAAATATACCACACAACTTTTGAAAGTATTTAGTTTTGTTTATTGATCACGCAGAAATCTCAGTACATGCCGGCAATGGCGGCAATGGTAGCGCAACCTTCCGTCGCGAAAAATACGTACCTAGAGGTGGCCCAGATGGCGGAGATGGTGGCGGAGGCGGCTCTGTTTATATTATGGCGCAAGAAGGGGTTAATACATTACTAGACTATACCCATAAACATAAATGGAGTGCGCAGCGCGGATTCGATGGCCAAGGGCAACAAAAATTTGGTCTTGATGGTAAAGATTTAATTTTAAGGGTACCACCAGGAACAATCGTGAGAGACACCGACCACGATTTAATTATCAAAGACCTCAAAGAAGATCAAATGAGCATTTGCGTAGCCAAAGGTGGACGCGGCGGCCGTGGCAATGTTAGATTTGCCTCCGCAACCAATCAAGCCCCCCGCGAAGCTGAAGATGGTAAAATTGGACAAGCAAGAAACTTAAATCTAGAACTCAAGCTCATCGCTGACATTGGTTTGGTTGGCTTACCAAATGCAGGCAAAAGTACCTTGATCTCACGTATTTCAAAAGCCAAACCTAAAATCGCACCATATCCGTTTACAACTTTAATTCCAAACCTTGGTATTGTCGAGCTTTCAGATTACCGCCGTGTTGTTATCGCAGATATCCCTGGACTTATTGAGGGCTCTCATGAAGGTCATGGCTTAGGACATGATTTTCTAAAGCATATTGAACGCACCCGCGTCATAGCCCACTTAGTTGATATTGCAAACATTGATGGCAGTGACCCACTTGAAAATTACAATATGATTCGAAGAGAATTAAGCAAGTATAGTAAGCAGCTTGCCAATAAAACAGAAATTATCATTGCCAGCAAAATGGATTTAGATCCTACAAAAGAACAGCTCGCAGAATTTGAGTCAAAAATTGGCAAACCAGTCATCCCTATTTCTTCTGTGAGTGGCTTTCAATTATCCCGACTCAAAGAAGTATTTTGGGAAGAGGCGAAAACGGCAAAAGAAAAAGAGGCTGCTGTTAAAGCCGAAACTCCAGATAGTGACATCTTTTAACACCCAAAAAGGACCCAATTTATACAATGGATTTAATTGCCATCGATATCGGAAATTCAAGCATCTCAATGGGTATATTTACCAATGGTGATCTTGCCGAAACTGCCCAAATTTCTTTTGAAAATATTCAGGAATTCCCTAAAACACTTGTTTCATTTCGTAATATGTGTGGCGCACAAGAACATGGCGCACGTACAGTTCCTGTTGTTGTGAGTTCAGTAAACGACCCAGTCTTCAAGGCTGTAGAACAAGGCGTCCTTGAAACAATAGATCAAACCGCATTACTCGTTGGACGTGAAATTCCACTCAACTACAAAATGGCTATCGAAAACCCAGAAACGATAGGGACAGATCGCGTCGTAAATGCTGTAGCAGCATTCGAAGTTGTTACCCGAGGTGTTTGTGTTGCTGATTTCGGCACAGCTACTACAATAGACTTAGTAAACGACCTTGGTATATTCTTAGGTGGCGTCATCTTACCTGGCATTGGTATCTCTGCAGATTTATTACATCAAAATACTTCACAACTTGAAAAAACCGATATCATCGACCCTGTAGGTAGCTATGGTACCAATACGGCGCAAGCGATTAATAACGGTATCGTATATGGCGCCGTTGGTGCGTTACGCGAAATGACTGAACAATATGCTTCCAAACTTGGGTATTGGCCACAGGTGGTGGTCACAGGTGGTTATGCAAAACTCATTGCCCAACATTGTGATTTTGTTGATTCTGTTGTCCCTCACTTATGCTTAAATGGCCTTTATATCATATACGATAAATATAAAGAACAAATCACAAATACGTTTAACGACAATGAGTTAACATCAGAAGATCTTTTAGGTGACAACGACGAAGCATAAATCAAATCAACCACCTACCCCTACGATGCAGTGTGCCCTAATTACACCGCATGGCACCGGTGGCATTGCTGTCATTCAATTAAACGGGAAATCAATACGCTCATTTTTTGCAAAATGTTACACCCCGTTTAATAGTAACACCCCTATTACACCTCGGAAACTTTCTTTTGGTCAATTGCTCGACAACGATGAAGTGATTGATCAGGTCATTGTACATTTACACCACAATGAGCAATCTCTAGAAATCCACTGCCATGGCGGACCACGTGTTGTACAACGCATAATGATGAAACTTAGCGCCTTGGGTTGTGAAATTGTCTCCTGGGAAGAAATAAATTCATGTCATACGATAGCCCAAGAAGTATATGTAACCTTGGCAAAGTCAAAAACGAGACTTGCAATTACTGCTTTCAGCAAACAAGCAACTGGCGGCTTAACGGCATGGTGCCAAGAGACATTAACATCTATTCGCCCAGCAAAGACATTATCTGTAGATTTTCACGCTGCCGTTGCCAAATTAATTAAGCAATACCCACAAAATCTATTGCTACAACATTTAACCAACGTCGTATTGGTCGGCCAACCTAATGTTGGTAAAAGCACAATTGCCAATGGCATCTGTGGCAGAGCCCAAAGCATCGTTTGCGATCTGGCTGGCACAACACGAGATTGGACTAGCGAAGAAAGTGAAATTCTTGGTTTACCAATTACAATAATTGACACGCCAGGCATACGCGACAGTAACGACCCACTAGAACAAGCATCAATCAAAACAGCAAAAAAAATTATTAAACAAGCTAAACTGTTGTTATATATCATTACTGCTAATCAAATTGATTGTTTGACTCAGAAAGATGTAGATGATTTCATCAAAAACCTAGCATTACGAAATGATCAAACCGTATTGCTCATTCAAAACAAAATTGATATCCACGAAAAAATCCCCTTCTGCGATTTAGCTATTTCCGCCAACAATTTTTCTGATATTGAAAATATTAAAAAAGCTATTATAGCACACCTTGGATTTACCGATTATAACCCTAGTGATCCGATGATATTTACCGCAAGACAATACGCTATAGCAACGCAACTCCAGAAAGCAACAACCCCCGAATTAGCAACCCCTCTATTACAAAAAATGCTCGATAATCAATGGCATTAATTCCGAATTTATGTATCGCTGAATTACTGTTGTTTATTTTTTAGTATAATTTATTTTTTACACTTCTCACTAATTTCTAGTCTTACCCCCTTCTTTTACCTTTTGCATAACCGAATTATCATGTAAAATATTTAGCATGCTTACAGACGAACAAAAATCCAAATTGACCCCTGCGATGAAGCAGTTTCACCATTTTAAGGAACAATACCCAGACGCTATTTTATTTTTTAGAATGGGTGATTTCTATGAAACGTTTTATCGCGATGCTGAAATAAGCGCTCGTGTACTAGGTATATCATTAACATGTCGAAATAAAACCAGTGACAACCCTATTCCCCTTGCTGGCATACCTTATCATGCATTAGATGGCTACCTAAAAAAGATGATTCAGGCAGGTCATAAAGTCGCTATTTGCGAGCAAATAGAAGATCCTAAAAAGGCTGTCGGTGTTGTTAAACGGGATGTCGTGCGTCTGGTTACCGCAGGCACATTAACAGAAGATTCTTTGCTCGATGAACATAAAGGTAATTTCCTTGCTAGTATTTGTTTTAACACTAAAACCAAATCGGCGACCAGTAAAATAGGCCTTGCTTGGGTTGAACTTTCAACTGGCCAATTTTTTGCACAATGTATTGAAGCACGCTATGCCGTAGATGAACTGCTAAGACTTGGCCCTGCTGAATGTATTATTAACGAAGAACCAGACGCCTACCCTGATGGCTTTATAAAACACCTGCGCGAAATACTCGATTGCGCAATAACCACACAACCAGGTTGGGCATTTGAACCACAACATGCCAACGAAGGCCTCAAAAAACAATTTAAAACCAAAACATTAGAAGGATTTGGCTTTGATACGATCGATGAATCAGTTCAAGCAGCCGGAGGTATTTTAGAATATCTAATGTTAACGCAAAAAATTGGCATGGATCATATATCACAAATAAAAAGGGTTTCAAGCCACCTCTTTTTACAACTAGATCAAACAACGTTACGTAGTTTAGAAATCGAAAAAACCACACGCGACAACATGCAAAGTGGCTCACTTTTGCACACCATAGACAAAACAAAAACCGCTATGGGATCACGCATGATGCGACATTGGGTTTGTTATCCATTAAATGATATCGCCGCAATTACGACACGGCAAAATGCTGTAACAGAGTTACTTCAAACAGATGATCAAAGAGATGCATTGCGTAAATGCCTTGGTGAAGTTTCAGACATAGAACGCATTGCCGCGCGCATCAGCACTAATCGTGCTAAACCAAGAGATTTTCTGGCACTAGGGTATGCGTTAAGCCAACTACCTACCATAAAAGAAATATTAAAAAGTTATATCTCGCCAGCAATTTGTGACATTGCTAAACAGTGTGATACACTAGATGACATCTCAGCGTTAATCGAAAAAGCAATCCACCCCGACTGTGGCATCACTATTAAAGATGGTGGCATCATCAACGATGGTTACAATGAAGAAATAGATCGTTTACGCGTTATCGGCAGGGACGGCCAAACATGGCTGGCTAATTATCAGCAAAGATTATCTGAACAAATAAATTTCTCCCATATCAAGGTAGGTTACAATCGCGTATTTGGATATTACGTAGAAATTACAAAAAGTTTTACTGGCACTGTACCCGCTGATTTTATCCGCAAGCAAACACTCAAAAACGCAGAACGGTATATAACAGATGAGCTAAAATTATACGAAGCAGATGCGCTCACTGCACAACAAAGATGCAAAGCGCTAGAAGCGTCACTCTTTAATGATGTTCGTGAATCTATCGCTGCAAAAACACCACTATTGCAGCAAATTTCTGATGCTGTAAGTCACATTGATGTTTTAAGTGCCCTAGCTACTTTGGCAAGAAACCACAACTACTGCAAACCCGAATTACACGAAGCCAAAGAAACGATAATTTCAGAAGGACGGCATCCCGTTCTTGATCAAACATTAGGTAATCAATTTATCGCCAATGATGTTTCATTAGGTAAAGATGCTGATCTTGCGATTATCACTGGCCCTAACATGGCTGGTAAAAGTACCTACATTCGACAAACAGCGTTACTGGTACTGTTAGCACATACTGGCAGCTATATCCCTGCAAATAATGCCGTCATAGGTATAGTAGATCGCATTTTTACACGCGTTGGGGCAAATGACGAATTAACCAAAGGGCAATCAACCTTTATGGTAGAAATGAATGAAACCGCTAATATTATCAACAATGCCACTGATAGATCTCTGGTAATACTCGATGAAATTGGCCGTGGCACTAGTACTTACGACGGCCTTTCTTTGGCATGGTCTATCTCTGAATATATCGCTAAAACAATAAAATGCCGAACTTTATTTGCAACCCACTATCATGAAATCACCGAAATGGCTAACATGTTTACTAACGTAAAAAATGAACATGTCTCTGTAAGAGAATGGAAAGAAGAAATCGTATTCTTACATAAAATTGTGCCTGGCCGCACCAATAAAAGTTATGGTATCCATGTCGCAAAACTCGCAGGAATTCCCAAATCTGTATTAAACCGCGCAAACGAAATTCTAGCAGACCTCGAAAGTAATTTCTCTAGAGAAGTACACATGCAAACTATTTCTAAAACAAAACCCAGCAATGGTGACGCGGGACAAATGATGCTATTTAATGACTATCCCGAGACTTCACACCTACCTGATCCTATTATTGATGAAATCATTGAAGCCAAAATAGAAACATTAACACCTATCGATGCCTTAAATTTTTTGCAAAGACTCAAGCAAAATATTGAAAGTCGATAAAGTTTATAAACAGATCGTTTTCAGTGTAGCCCGCATGGCGTTCTGTGCCTTCAGTCGCTCAAAAAAAATATATTAAGTACCCACTAAAATTGATTAGGCATTACTAACGGTTTTTCAACATCCCCGAAATTCGCGGATGAACCAAAAAAAAAGGGCT
>Ga0255039_10000069_pt1 | contig 32124 bp, 36 predicted proteins | sample BC1_12_1_MG_FD_181713 | JGI IMG/M metagenome (GOLD analysis project Ga0255039, IMG submission 181713) | Seawater microbial communities from Strait of Georgia, British Columbia, Canada - BC1_12_1 | ecosystem: Environmental > Aquatic > Marine > Strait | place: Canada: British Columbia | collected... | reverse complement strand
CCGCCGCGCTCGTTCAACATTGCGGTGTAGATAGCGCGGCCCGGCACGCGGCGCATATTGTTGGTGCAGACCCGGTCCAGGAAGGCTTCCGCGCCGGGGCCGCTAACGCAAATTTTGCCGAAGCTTGATTGGTCGAATATCGCGGCACCCTTATGGGCATAATCAACTTCGCGGCCGACCTGCTCGAACCATTCGGGTTTGTCGAATGACAGCTGTGGCTCATGTTGCTTGTCGAAGTAGAGGGGGCGTTCCCAGCCGTAAACCTGGCCAAAATGCGCTTTGTGCTGTTGCCATTGTGCATGTAACGGGGTGGTCTTCAAATCACGCGCAGTGTCTAGTTGCATTCCTGGAAAGTGGATCGCGTAGTGTTTGCCGAGAATTTCCGGCACACGTTCACTCAATGCCTGGACCGAGTTAAAGCAGGCCGGAAAACGCTTTGGATCGGCTTCGTGCAAATCGAACGGGGTATGGCCATGGATAATGCAATGTGCTAGCGCCATACCCGCTCCACCGCCAGTCGCGACGCCTACCGAGTTCATACCGCAGCCGAGGAAAAGACCCCGGGTCTCCGCGCTCTCGCCAAGCAGGAACGAACCGTCCGGGGTGAAACTCTCGGGGCCGTTAAGCAGCATGCGCACATCGGCATCGGCCAGGCAGGGGAGACGCTGCATAGCATTTTCAAGCATGGGTTCGAAATGATCCCAATCTTCGGGCAGCAACTGGAAAGCAAAGTTTTTCCCAATTTGTTCCGGGTCAATCGCTTTGCCGAGCGGTTCGAAACAGCCCACCAGCAGTCCCCCGGAATCGTCACGAATATATAAATGGTTATCGTGATCGGACAAGGTGGGTAAATTGCCCGCTATGCCATCAATCGGATTGGTTAACAGGTAAAAGTGTTCACAGGGCCAGACCGGGACTTCGACCCGTGCCAGGGCCGCATTTTCACGACTCCACAAACCGCTGCAAACAGCGATTGCATCGCAACTGATTTCTCCGGCGCTGGTTTCGACGCCGATGACCTGGTTGCCCCTGGTTTTTACACCGGTAACAGCAGTATGTTCGAATATTTTCGCGCCTTTCGATTTGGCCCCCTTGACCAACGCGGCGCAAAGATCGGAAGGCCCGACCCGACCGTCTCCGGGTGACCAGACTGCACCGATAACATCGTCAGTATTCATTAACGGCCAGCGTTCGCTTGCTTCACCGACCGATATCGAAGTGGCTTCGACCCCGTAGAGGTGGGCCAGAGCTTCCTGGCGTTTGATAAAGGTGAGGCGATCAGGATTGGTCGCGATCGATAATGACCCCTTGTTAATCCAGCCGGTCGCCTGGCCGGTTTCCTGCTCGAGCGAACCGTAAAGCGAAACTGAGTAGCGCACCAGGTCAGTCAGATTTTTACTCGAACGCAACGCGCGAACCTGTGCTGCCGAATGCCAGGTGGTGCCGGAAGTTAACTCGTTGCGTTCCAGCAATATGGCATCGCTGACGCCTGCTTTGGCAAGATGGTAGAGGGTGGAGCAGCCCATCACCCCACCACCGATGACTATTACCGAGGCATGTGTCGGTAAATTCTTGATTGCGTTCATTGGTCTCGTGCTTCGGGTCTTATCAGAAACTCCCTAGAGAATCTGGCTTAAGAATTCCCTGGTACGCGGATCTTTGGCGTCAGTAAAAAATGTTGCCGGTGGGCCATGCTCTACGATGACGCCGCGATCGGTGAAGTAAATGTGGTCCGCTATTTCTCGCGCAAACCCCATTTCGTGGGTCACGAGGATACAGGTCATGCCATCCTTCGCCAGATCCTTGATGGCGAGTAAAACTTCATTCACGGTTTCGGGGTCCAGTGCCGCCGTCACTTCGTCGAATAACATGACATCGGGATTCATTGCCAGCGAGCGCGCAATAGCAACCCGCTGTTGCTGTCCGCCTGATAATTCACCGGGGTAAGAATTTTCCTTGCCCACGAGGTTGACACGCTTGATCAGCTTGCGCGCACGCTCTGCAACCTCCGCCTCGGATTGTTTCAGTACCTTGATCGGCGCCATCATGATATTTTCGAGCGCCGTCTTGTGGGGGAAAAGGTTATATTGCTGAAATACCATGCCGACCTTTTTGCGTAGCTCCAGTTTATCCAGGTCCGGATCGTGAACTTCCTGCCCTTCAACCGCAATAGAGCCGCTATTGATGGTATTCAGTGCGTTTATGCAGCGAATCAGGGTTGATTTTCCCGAGCCGGAGGGACCGATGATGCAGATGACTTCGCCCTGCATGATATCGAGCGACACACCTTTCAGCACTTCGAGTTCACCGAAAGATTTATAGACGTCCTTGATCGAAACCAGTGGCTGATCCGGGGTCCATTTATGACTTGTCATCTGGGATTCTCCACAAGAGCTTATTGTTTAACGGAAAAGCGCTTTTCCAGTCTTAATGTGTAGCGTGCAATCGGATAGCAATAGGCAAAAAATATTACCAGTGCAAATCCAAAAAACGGTATCAGAAGTTCGGGATGATTGTCTTCGGCTTCCATCGCCTGGCGTGACAGGGTGATGATTTCCTCCACGCCAAGCAGTGAAATCAGGGGTGTCGCCATGGTCAATATTGCATACCAGTTCATCCAGGGTGGAATCATGCGCTTGAAGCATTGCGGCAGAATAACCAGCCATAATGTTTGTTGGCGCGAATATGCGAGTGAATCGGCGGCTTCCCATTGCCCGGTGGGCACCGACTGGATCGCCCCGCGTACGATTTCAGAAATGTTCGCCATGATTGGAAGAGATAGCCCGAATACCGCTTTGAGCCAGTCTGGAATCTGAAATATCTGCTCGCCAATCTGAATTTCAAACGGTAGAGCCAGCATGACGATAAACAGCAAAACCAGCCACGGTGAGTTACGAAACAGTTGCGTGACAAGCTTGCTGAAATGCATGATCGGTTTCAACGGCGAAATCTGGCCAAGCCCGAGCAACACACCCGCGATGGTGCCGATCAGCATGGTCAGAAAACTGACTATCAGGTTGAGCATAAAACCTTTACTGACGATAAAGGGTAACCAGCGCCACAATGCATCGATCGCCTGGGAAAAGCTGTAGTTGCTTTGTGCCATCGCGAATCCAGGCCATAGGCAAAATAGCAAGCCAATAACAACCAGACTGCGTGGTGAGAATGCGGCCATCCAGCGGCTGAATTGGAGGTCATGAACCTGCCCCGCCTGGTTATAGCTATACGGTTTCATCACGGCCAGGTCGGTGCCGTTGTTGTATAGGCCTCGGCTCATGTGCCGTACCCTGGAATGCGTAGTTGTCGCTCCCATTTGTGCATGCCGAATACGAGAATACCGACTAGCAGGAAGTAGGCGAAAAACAGAAACACCATGCAGGCATTCTGTGCGGTGGAGTAGTCGTTGTAGATACTGATCATTTGGTAGAGCAATTCGGGTACCGCGATCGCCAGTGCCTGGGTCGTGGTTTTGACCAGGTTAACCAGGTTGTTGTTGAGTGCGGGCAGGCTGACCCGAAACGCCAGCGGAAGTACGATATAGATATAAATCTGCAGTCGGTTCATCCCCAGCGACTCGGCTGCCTCCTGGGTTGATTCGGGTACCGCCTGGATACCGGCCCTGAAAATTTCGATGTTAAATGCACCGGCGAAAAATGACAGCGAAATAATTGCCCAGCCAACATTGGAAATGATGGGTACTTCGAGCCAGCCGTCGGGTGAGTAGGTTGGGGTAAACTGACCCAGCGCGAAATAAAAAAACAGCAATTGCACCAGCGGCGGTGTATTGCGGAAAAACTGGATGTAACCCTGCATCACGAGGCGCAGGGTCCTGGAGTGCGATCCCTGTATCCAGGCGCCTACCACACCGATGATGACACTCAGTATTACGCATACCACCGAAAGCTGTATTGTCATCAACAGGCCATCGATGACCCGCTCTGTCTGGCTGGGGTCGTAGAGGTAAATGAAGTTCCATTTCGGATTCTGCTGCGCCAGATCGAAAAAATATTGCTGGAACGAATTCATGTAACAATCTTAAAAAAGTCCAGCCGGGCGGGTGCCCGGCTGGCGAATTAACAACGAAGAGAACTCGATAATTACTGAATCCAGTCAGCGAAGCGCTTGTTCTGATCCTTCAGGTACTTGGTTGCCTGGATGCCCCATTTCTTTTCCAGTTCGATCAGCTTGCCCGACTGGTGCAGGTTATAGGTCAGTCCAGACATGAAGTTGCCGAAAACGCAATCCTTTTCGGCGAGCGGTACGGCAAGACCCCAGGGGTTGTCGTCTTCGCTAGCCAACGGCATTTCGTAAGAGTCGTAATTACCCGAGGCCAGGTCAGACATGATCGAGGAGTCGTCGTAAACCCAGGCGATACACTTCTTGTCGCGTAGTGCCTGTTTAGCCTCGGCGTTACCCGTAAAAGCGATGACCTTGGCGCCGTAACGGTCGGTGACTACCTTGTTATAGAAAGCGCCCTGCTTGCCGCAAACCGGCTTGCCGCTAAGATCTCTCCATCTCTTAATTTTAACTGCCTTGGGTGACATGATATTGGTACCCGAGGTGTAATAGTTGGGCTGGGTGATGCCGACAATCTTTCGACGATCGGGGCGATCGGACATGGTGGCGATCATCATGTCGATCTTGCCGTTTTCCAGGAACTGCATGCGGTTCGATGATTGCACCGCGACCAGTTCAAGTTCCACGCCCATCGCATCGGCCGCGATTTTGGCCATGTCCGCCTCCATGCCGACGATCTCGCCACTGGTGTTACGATAACCCCAGGGCTTGTAGTCGGCCTTGACGCCGACCACCATCTTGCCGCGTTTCATGACCTTGTTCCAGCCGTCGTTGGTGCAACTGGCGGCATAACCTGTGCTGCTTGCAAGTACTAGGGCGGCGGTGGTGGCGGACAGCAATAGTGATTTTATCGGTTGTTTCATTTCTTCCTCCTTATAGGGGGTGATTTTATTTCTGGAAATTCTGTGGTTTACAGGGCGATTCAATTTGTTACTAATTTGAAACGTATTTAACAAATGTTATTTTGTCAGGAACTGTATGACGCTACTGTTTTATCACAATGCAGCAAATACTGGAAACACTGTTTGGGGCGACGCCGACACTGACACCGAAGTTAAAGAGCGCGGCAAAGGTAATTCTGGACAATCCGAATCTGGTGGCCACCACCTCGATGCACAGTATCGCCGACTATTTTGAGATCCGGGCACAAGGCGATTTTTACTTAGGGAGCCTTTGATTAATTCTGAGTTATTCAGCTGCACATTTTAGCAAGCAGATGTTGATTCATGAATTGATCAGAGGCTCCTTAGGTTGAAACAACCTGTTATAAATACTCACCCCCGTTCTTGACCATGCTGGTAACAGCTACCGGTGAGCGCGGAACATGCACCCGCTGACAACTATAGAAAGTTTTTTACAATCAGTCCGCAACTTCGTAGAGACGCTGGGGTGGTATATGTAACCTGATTTCCTCACCCGTGGTGATGTGGCCTTCGCGCTCTACCCAGGCGGTTACGCCCCGACGACCATAGGCGGCTTTCGGGAACAGTTCTCCCTTGCCTGGATGATGGCGTTCAATAATCTCACCCGGGTACTTGCAGGGGCTATTTTCGAGATCCACCACCAGAGACGCCCCACTTGTAAAAATCATCCGTGTAGAAGACGGAATTTTGGAAAAATTCGGGATGCCGGAAACCAGCAGGTTAGCTCCCACCCATTCCGGCTGCAGCGTGTCGATACCCATTGATTCAGCGATCAGGGCCAGTTCTTCGGCGGAAACTATCGAGATCTGACGTGTGTTACGGATTTCCGTTCCTTCCGCGTATTGGCCACGCACCCGAACGCAGGATGCGCGAACCAGCCCTGAGTGGGACTCCCCATCGAAACCGGCATAGGTAATGACGACCGACGCAATTCGGCTCGATGATAAATCTTCATTCGGCGTAGCATTGACCAGGATGGCTTCGGTACGGACGTCAAGCTTCTTCAGGGGGCGTAGCATAACCATGAACTGGTCTCCGGTAATGGATGATTCAAAGTAACAGAGTGATGCCCGATATCAAAATCAGCCCGAGGATGATGCGTTTGAACCAGTGATCGTTAATATGTGGGTAGGCTTTCACCCCAAGCCAGGATCCGATAACGACCGCTGGAAGGCACCATAAAAAATCAATGCCTGTGCGCACAGTAAGCATTCCGCTGGCCGCAAATGTTGCAATACCCAGTCCATGCATGATAAGAACAAAGGGCTGGTAGGTGCCGCGCTGCAAGTTTTTGGGCCAACCGCGCACGCCTGTCCACAAGGTCGGAAACAGACCGGACAGCCCTGCAAAACCACCCATAAACCCGCCACCTAGTCCCACCAGGCCATCGGCTGGGCGCCCTCCCGCTTCGCCGAGGGAGGTATGCGGGCGCGCCAGCATCCATGTACCATAAGCCACCAGGAAGGCACCGACGATGGTTTTGAAGAGATCCGGCTGAATATAGCTCAGTGCCCAGGTGCCGATCGGAACACCGAAAACACCACAAACCGCGAATGGCAGCAGGCGTGAAAAATCGAGAGTTTTGCGTAGTTTAAAGAGCGGCGTTACATGCATCAGGATGCCGCAGGCTACCACCAGCGGGATCGCGGCGGTCGGCTCCATGATATGCAGCCACACGGCATTCAGGATCAGGGCGTCGGCAAAACCCACCGCACCTATCACAAAAGCGGCAGCAAATGCGCCGGCAATCAGTAGCGGCAGGTAGACAGAGGGATCGATAATCATTGTGTGTTATAGCTAGTCAATGTCCTTAAGTGCAGTTGGTATCGACATTCACAAAGGCCATTACAGCTGATTTTCAACCCAGCTACTGACATCACCCAATATGCCTTTACCGGCCAGATAGTTATCAATAATTTCCAGCATACGCTGCTTGCCAAACGATTCATCGTGTCCGCCATGAACTACATCCACATCGAACTCTCTTAATCGTTGCAAGCTTTCCCGGTATTGTTGCTTGTCTGAATGATAGACACTGTCGAAGAGATCACCGTCATAGATCAAATCGCCGCTAAACAGGGTTTTGTTGTCGGTATCAAATAATGCGATGGAACCCGGTGAGTGACCCGGCATGTGAAAGATTTGAAAACTGCGATCTCCCAGATCGACAACATCACCTTCATCGAGATACCCGGTAAGGGGGGCCGCAGTCACCCGGTAGTCTTCTGCTCGAAATTGGCGGTGGGGCATCGCAGTGAAGGTTTCGACGCGAACAAAACCAGAGGCAACCGTGTTATCACCCGTCGGGTCACTGTAGATTTCTTGCTCGAGACGATGGCCCAGCCTGCAATCGAACTCGTGCGCACCACCGATATGATCGAAATGGGCATGTGTTGAGATGACTTTAATTGGCCTTGCTGCAAGGCTTGCAACTTCCTCTTTCAGAGGCCTCAACCCCATACCCGTATCAATCAGAATATCGTGATTTTTACCGCGCACATGCCAGATATTACAACGTAACCAATGCGCGACATATTTCTCACGGATCAAGGTAATATCATCGGTGATCCGTGTCGATTCGTACCAGTCGCCGAGGGCAGGTACGGGGATATCAGACATCCGATCCGGCTGAATATTCAGCTAGCTTTGAATGGTTAATATGTAGTGATAATGTCGAGATCAGGTGTGTCATCAAAGAAATTACATCATCCCATGTCGTTTTCGGACTTTCTTAATGTTATGCGACCGGGATAAATTTTCCCGCCTTGCCGTCATAGGTGCTCAGTTTGGGGCCCGCGATATCGACATACCAACCGTGTAACTGCAAAGCACCGTTTTCGACCCGCTCGCGAACCCACGGAAACGTGGTCAGGTTCTCCAGCGATACCAGCACTGCATTCTGCTCGCAGGCTCGCGTGCAGGCTTCCGTGCCTTCCTGCGACATGGTTGCGAGCACCCGTCGATGGGCGGCGGCGAGCATCGACACCCAGGAGGGGACAAATTTGAAAGAGCTATCATAGGGCTCGGGCTCCATCATCATTTTAATGCCGCCACAATGCGCGTGACCGAGCACCATCAAGTGTTTCACACTCAGGCCCAGTACCGCGAATTCCAGTGCCGCACTGGTGCCGTGATAAGTGCCTTCCTCTTCCATCGGCGGTACCAGGTTGGCGACATTGCGGATCACAAACAAATCACCCGGATCTGCCTGAAACAGGATCGCCGGATCGACGCGTGAATCGGAGCAGGCTATCACCGCCACTTCCGGATGCTGGCCGCGGGCCACCAGGCTCTCGATTAACGGTCGACTCTGCTCATAGGAGCCGTCGCGGTAGCTCCGGTAGCCCTGCATTAACTTGTCAACTCCAGTCGTCGTCATGGCGGCAATCCAGTCATCTATTGTTCATTCATTTTATCGTCAAATCGCATTATTATAAAAATCTTCGTGGGCTGAACGGGGCTATATTGTGGCTTGGTTCTTCGCCGTTTGCCAGTTCGGCGATGAGCTTACCGGTGATTCCGGCCAAGGTCAGGCCAATGTGTTGATGCCCGAAGGCGAACAAAATGTGCTCTGACACCGTGCTGTAACCGATTACCGGCAACGCATCGGGGCAGCTAGGCCGGAAACCGAGCCATTCCTCGTCTGCTTGTGCCGGCAGCTCGAGCATTTCATGCGCCTTGCGCGTCAGGTAGCTGACCATGCGGGGATTCATTTCCTTGTGATAACCTGCGATCTCGACGGTACCCGCAAAGCGCAGGCCCAGGCTCATCGGCGTAGCGTAAAATCCGGCTTGTTGCCAACTTACCGGGCGGCTCAGCAAATGCTGCATGTTGCTGAACTGCACGTGGTAGCCACGTTCGGTATCGAGCTTCAGTAGCTGTGTCGGGATTCCATCGATGAATTTCGAGAATGCGCCGGCGGCAATGACCACGCGTTCGGCGTCGACACATTCGCCGTTATCAAGCTGTATCTGAACCGATCCCGCTCCGTGCCTGACTTCCAGCGCCCGATGACGCAGCAGCTGCCCCTGGTTACGCTGGAAACATTCCACGTAACGCTGGCACAACGCCATCGGGTTCAGCACGTGGCTGATGCTGTCGAATAGCAGACCGCGTTCGAACGGCGGTTTCAGATTGGGTTCGAGGTCCTGAATATCCCCCTGGTTGAGTTCTACAAAGCTTGAACCCTGTTCGCGCCGTGCCTGGTTAGCCCGTTTCGCCGCGGTGAATTCCCGTTGATCGAGATAGACATGCATGAAGCCATGCTGCGCCAGCAAGTCACGTGCATCCGCCATGTCGAGCAGCGGATCGAGGCCGTCATAGACTTTAGTCAGTAATTTACCGAGCAGGTTGATAGTTTGGGTCACCTTGCGCTCGCGGCAATTTAACAGGAAATCGATCATCCATGCGGGATGCGACAGCGCGTAAACGGGATCCAGGCTCAGGGGGCTGTCGCTGGAAAATAGCAACGCCGGCAGGCGGCGGAATAAATCCGAACTGTTAACCGGGATGCATCCGTATTCGGCGATGGTGCAGGCGTTGCCGGACGAGGTTCCGGAACCCGGATCGTCGGGGTCGATCAGGATTACTTCAAAGCCCTTCCTTTGCAGCCATAATGCGCAGCTGCAACCGACAATGCCGGCGCCGATCACGGCGATGCGAGTCGAGTTATTCAACAGGGTTCTCGATCAGTCTTTTTTATTCGGCCCGCTAGTGTATTGAATCTCGTAATGAATCGATAGCGTAATCTCCCCCTGGCCAATGCCGATTGAAACTACAAATCGAGTGCTTTGCGCAGCATTTTCTCCAGTTGTGCGTGACTGCTCGGGTCCATCAGGTTGAGGGCGGGCAGGCCGGATAGTTTTTTCACCAGCGCGATTGCGGCATCGGTGTTGGCTGCACCACCAGCGACCAGGTCGGGGCTACGCTGAAAAGCAGTCTGCACACCAACCACCGCGTAAGGATCCTGGGCGCAGAGCAGTTTGAACTTAACGTGATCGCGGATCATTTCCTTGGCAATCGCACCGTTATAAGGCTCGAGTGGCGAGGCGCCCGCCTCGGCAACCACGACATCGGGCTTATCCCTGGCAATCAGGGACAAAAGATATGGCAGAGCCTCGCGATAGGTAGCTTCGTCGACGGCAGAAGATGGTAAACCGGCATCGACAAAATCGTAGATTGCGCTGGCGCCGGCATCTCCAAAACTCAACATATCACGATAGCGCGCGGCGCCGGTCAGCTTGGCGCCAACGACATTGAGCCCCATTTGCGATAGCAAATGTACTATCACGCGACCGGACATGGTTTTACCGGATGACATTGACGTGCCGACAATCAGGATCACCGGTATGTCGAACCCGGTAATCTCGATTTCAGGCAAGCTGCCACGCATCGTTACCTTGGCTTGGTTACGCATGACATGGCCGTGGTATTGCAGGTGCATCGGTGAGGCCAGGAACGGGGATAGCGACGTTGTTTTGCCGAACAGGCCGGCAGCGGTCAGCGCATTGAACTCACCCGAATCGTCGATTGCGCGCCAGTCACCAACCGCTTCAAGGGTGGCCACCCTGGTGCCGAGTGCGCCCACCACGAGATCGCCCTCCATAACTTCTATCATGCGCCCGCCGGATAGTTCGATCGCACTCAGGTGACCACGTGTGTCGAGAACTTTGCCGACCACGTAATCGCCGGTATTCCAGTTTGCGCGTGCCAGCTTCGTCGTGGTGATATTGGTCGCTGACAGATCGGAAATTCGGGTTACGGATGCGAGGAAGGGACGTATCATCGGTCAGCTCCGGTTAACGGCTCAGGGGTTGAGCGGCGGCGCCAGCAGTAACAGCGTCAGCAAAGCGCAGCGCAGCGGCAGTTGATTGACATATATGTACTCGTGGGCAGCGTGTGCGCCATCACCAACTGCACCCAGCCCGTCGAGCGTCGCGGTATAGAGACTGGTGGTATTGCCATCGGAACCTCCTCCGGCAGTGGCCTGTTCGAGCTCCAGGTCGAGGTCTGCGGCGAGTCCTTGCGCAACTCGCCACAGACGCTGATTTTCTTCGGTACGCTCCATCGGTGGACGGCCGATGGCGCCCTCAATCTGCAGCACGACTCCCGGGGTCGAAGTTTCCAGACCATGGATTGCGTGTTCAACCCGCTCGGCATCGGCTCGGGTTTGAACGCGCACATCGATGATCGCGCGGCTTTGTGGCGCCACCATGTTGGGTCGAACTCCGCCATCGATAACGCCGACATTAACAGAGGTTCCCTGTTCGGGGTCGTTCAATTGAAACAGCTTTTGAATGACGTGAGAAAGTTCGAGAATAGCGCTCGCCCCGGCGCCCGGATCGAGCCCCGCGTGCGCAGCCTTACCCTGTACAGTAACAGTGAATCGTCCGACACCCTTACGTGCGGTCTTGATTTTGCCACTGCGTCCGAGCGAAGGCTCCAGCACCATGCAACGATCGACGCGTTGTGCCAGCGCGCGCACATAGCGTGTCGATTCGCGGCTGCCGATTTCTTCGTCCGAGTTTATAAAACAAAGCGGTACGACGCTCGGTTGCAGGCCCAGCGCGTCGATCGTTCTGAGGGCGTAGATCATTTCGACGAGCCCGGCCTTCATGTCGTAAACTCCCGGTCCCCGCAAGGTGTCTGCCTCGCATACCAGCGGCATGGTTTGCAGCGTTCCGAGCGGCCATACCGTATCGCAATGCCCGAGCATCAATTGCGCGGGTTGCCGCTTTGCTCGTTGTTGCGGTGACGCGTACAAATGACCGCCTGAGTTACGGCCTGGAATCAATTTAACGTGGTAGTCGATGGCTTCGAATTCGGCTTTCAAACGCTGGTGTATCTGCGCCTGGCTGTCGGCATCGGTGGAAGGAGTTTCCATCAGTACCAGCTCTTTCAGCAGCGCGGTCATCAATTCCTGTTGACCGTGCAAGTGGGCTAACACTTCGTGGGGGTCGTTCATCCGGTCTATCTTTTGAAGCCTGCCGGAAAAGGTAGTTTGTTGGTGCTGGTAATCTCGGCAAAGCGGCCCGGGTACAGGTAGGCCAGTAACGGTGACGCGTAAAGCAGGTCTTCGTCGTCCTCATCCGAGACTCGCAAGGCATCCTCCGCTACGCGTGCACTGACGATGTGACCGATGATCAAGGAATTCTCCCCCAGATTATCGACAAACTGGTGCAACCTGCATTCGAGGAACAGGTAGCCGTCCTGCACAAACGGCGCATTTACTTTTTTGGCTTCGAATGTCGGTAATGCCTGAGTGATCGGTTTGCTGCCGTCCTCGCAGCGCGGAGTCGCCGCCAGGCTGGCCAGCACCGTTTGCGACGGACGCATGTAAGTTACGGTAAACTCCCCGTCACGCAGAATGTTCTGATAAGTATTGTGGCGCGGGGTGCAGACGAAGCCGAAGTGATTCTCCCAGCTCATCGGTATTGCCAGGTGCTTGGGGGCAAGGTCGTCACTGCCGTCGGCTTCACGGGTGCCGATGACGACGAGCGGGAAAACTGTAAAAAAACTTTCCCAGATGGAACTACCGGTATCCAGCTCGATCAAAGTTGCAGCTTTCGTATCGTTCATGGCGTTATTCCATTGTTTTTTGATGTAAAAAAGCTAACACTGTTGCGCTCTAGCCATATTGACACGTATCAAATTAACCGGAGTCCCCGATGAATGTATTAAAACCCCGTCTGCCAGTACCCGCACTCGAAGTCGAGACCCTGGATGGTTCCTGGTCGCTTGCCGATCAAAGTCCCGAAAATTTCACCATGATCGTGTTTTACCGTGGCCTGCATTGCCCGATATGTAGCAAGTACATAGGCGAGCTTAACAAGCTGGCGGGTGATTTTGCCGAGATAGGAGTTTCGATCCTCGTGTTGAGTACCGATGAACGCGAGCGCGCCGAGCAGGCTCGACAGGACTGGGAATTGAGTAATCTCGAAATTGGCTACGGGGTTAGTACCGAGCAGGCACGTGATTGGGGGTTACATCGTTCCGCCGGACGCGGCCTGACCTCGATTGGCATCGAGGAGCCCGAAGAGTTTAACGAACCCGGATTATTCATCGTGCGCCCGGACAATACGCTTTACTGGGCGCAGATCAGTACCATGCCGTTCGCGCGCCCACATTTTCGTGAAATTAACGGCGCGCTCAAGTTTGCGCTGGAGAAAGACTACCCAGCGCGCGGCGAACTCAGCTGACGCCGTCGAGCGTCATCCCCGCGTAAGCGAGAGATATTTAGATTAAAGCTCGACTTCGTGGTGGAGGTAATCCTGTAGCAGGTGACACAGGCAGTCCTGGCGTATGACCAGCCTGTCACGCGTAATCATCGCCGGCATCAGCGTATTGTTCAGATAGATCTTACCCTCTTCGACGCGCAGGATTTCATCGGTGACATCGTGGCCATCGGTATCGGTAATCGAAAGCGGGCGTTCGACCCGGGTATAACCGAATACCTGATGCGGGTCGAACAAGGTAAAATTGCGGTCTTCGAAATCATGCTCGAAACGCAGATCGACATCGGATACCGGATCGAAGGCAAAGCTCACATCTTCGGGAATATTCAGCGTCAGATGGGATTCGACCAGGTGCAGCGCGTGACGGGTTGGCTGGCTTTGAGGCAGCTCATCGAGAGTTAGCATACCTTCGACGAAACGGCAGGCGTGCTCGATTCCCTGCGGATCGCCGGGCAATCCGCATTCCAGCGTAATCGCCGGACATATGCCGTCGAAGGCCATGGTGCTAACCCCCCGGTGGTTGAACACCATCCCCACCCGGTTAAATCGTGCCGCCAGGTTCTGATTTTGCATGTTGGGATCGGTGATACAGGCGTAGTGTGGATTCTTGCCGGTGTTGTTGTGAATATCGATCGCGGCAAACAAGGGCAACCCATGTGCAATCTCGACCACGCGCTGCATCATCTGCGAGGTGGCGCTCGCTTCCAGCTCGGTGCCCGGCCAGCAACGGTTATAGTCCACCTGGTCGGGCAGGTAGCGGCGATTGGCTTCGGTCGCGCGCACGTTGCCGATAAACATCAGGATGGAGCGGGGTAAATCCTGCGCCTGTTCAGCCAGTATCTTTTGCATGACCTTGAGCCCGGTATATTCATTACCGTGCAGCAGGATTGATATGAACAGGAAGTTTGGATCCTTACCATCCAGATGGATCAGGGTCGGGTTTGGAAACAGGCTGCGGATGTTTGCACTGCTGATGTCGAAGAAACCGTCGGGCAGACCGTGTAACCGGTCAAAATTTTCAATCATGCGCCGGGGTCCTGCCAGCGGTGAACGGGTTGGTTGGTTTGCGCCTGTGCGATGTAATCGCAGACCAGTTGCGCGCCGTCGCCAAATTGTTTCCAGTGCTTCGAAATCCACGCGGCTCCGGTAGCTTTGGTCCTGACCCTGGCCTCGATGATGTCGAGCCAGCGCTCGCTATCCTCGATGCCGGCCTGCACCAGGTTGGCACGTGCGAGCGGCAAGGCATGGTCGAGTAAAATCTGTTGCAAGGGTAGTTCCTGTCCATCGGGCCAGTGTGCCGTGGTGCCCAGCCCGTCGTGGGCGGCGCGGTAGAAATCGGCTTCAAGCGTTTCGAATGGTACTTTGGTGAGGTCGTCACCAAGGGTCTTGAGACCTTCTGTCAGGCCGACGTAAAATACGATATTAGCAAGCGTGTCGATCAGGGTTGGGCCTGACGGTACCACGCGCAGTTCCAGGCGCAGGTGATACACGCCTTCGGAGTTACGTGCGATGATCGGACGCACCCAGCGCCAGATGGTGCCGTTGTGCAGGGCCAGGTGATGCAGGTCTTCAAGTGGTCGATCAGTTACTTCCGGCAGGATCGGGCTGTAATAAAAATTATCCTCGAACAAATCGAGCAAGGAATCGATGTACCGCTTGCCAAAATGTACTCGCGGCACGATATGATCTTTGATTTCCTGTGGGTTGCGTGTATCGACCGACTGTTTGAAGATGCCGATACGTGACTCCTGCCAGCAGCATTTGCCGAGTACCAGCGGTGAATTCGCGGTTGCGGCGAGGATCAGCATGCTCGACCAGAGCGAGGCATGGTAGGTCGGCACGATTTCATCGAAGGGTACCTGCAGGTGGATCTGTAACGAAGTCGCAAGCGCTTCGAGCATGACGTCTCGCTTTTCGACCACGAGTTGTTCTTCACCATCGAGCTGTAGATGAATCGGTCTGCCGCGCATACTGAGCAATTGCCGGTTGAGCTGGTTGTAACGATGCAGCTCGGTCATGTAGCCGTCGGGATTCAGGTGTTCGCGAGTAACGCTCGGAAACACACCGAACAGACCGATTTGTGAATCAAGGCCCTGCGCGGCGGTTTCCGCCTGCTGCATCAGTGAATGCAGGTCGGTTTCGACACGCGCGAAGACATCGCCTTCGTAAGGGAACGGATTGCCGTTGATCTCCATGTTGAATTTGGCGAGTTCGGTAGTGAACAGCGGATTGCCCGCGGCCTCGATTACCTGGGTATTTATCTTGCTAGGATGGCCTGCACGATCAGCCAGGCACAGTTCGAGTTCGTAGCCGAGCATACGGCTGGAATTGTCGAAGGCGCGTCTCTCAAATAGCGAACGCACGAACTCGGTTTCACGTTCCAGTTTTTTCTGAAACCGGTCGTAGTCGACCCGCTCAAAGTGATCTTGCTGAATTTCTTCGCCCATAGGATTGCGAGTATAAGTTACATTTCCAGGCTATGCCTAGCTTCATGTCGAGCAAAGTAGTCTTAACCACCAAGCCTGTTTATACTTCGGCTTCGTTCACGCAAAGATTCATATGTCCGTCATCCTGCAAGTATCCAGCCTGGTTAAACGTTTCGGTCAGTTAACCGCGGTCAACGATGTCAGTTTCGAAATTCGTGAGGGCTGCTGTTTTGGTCTGCTGGGACCCAATGGCGCCGGTAAAACCACGACCATCGAAATGATGGAAGGCATAAAAATTCCCGATAGCGGCACGATTCGTTACCAGGGCGGGGCGCTCGGCTCGCAGTTTCGCAACGAGGCTGGCATTATGTTTCAAACCACGGCGCTGCAGGAATTCATTACCGTGCGCGAAATCATGGTGCAGTTCAGCCGCTTTTATCCCGATACCACGGGCATCGATGAACTCGCCGATCGTTATGCATTGCACGATTTTTTAAACCAGGATACGCGCAAACTCTCCGGAGGTCAGAAGCAGCGTTTGTTGCTGGCGATGGCGTTGATCAACAAGCCAAAAATTCTGTTTCTCGACGAGCCCACCACCGGGCTCGACCCGCAATCTCGGCGCAACCTGTGGCGCCAGGTGCAAGAAATCAGGGAGCAGGGTGCAACCGTATTGCTCACCACCCATTACATGGAAGAGGCGTATGAGCTCTGCGATGAGATCGCGATCATGGACCATGGCCGCATCATTGCCCACGATGCTCCGGATGCGTTGCTGGCGGCACATTTCGACGATGTCGTGGTACAGATCCATGCAGCCGATATCCCGCGTGCCATCGGTGAGCAGGAATTCCAGGCGATTTATCGTAACGACAATGCACATATCGTTACCGGTGACGTCAACAGGACTATTGAACATTTGCTGCGCCTGAACATCCCGCTCAATCGCTTGCGGATTCGCGCGCGCGATCTCGAAGACCTGTTTCTCGAGCTGACCGGCAAGGAATTACGCGCCTGATGTGGAATCGAATCTATGCGCTGTTCGTCGCGCGCAACCTGGAATTTGTGCGTGATCGGTCGGCGCTCGCCTGGAGTGTGTTATTGCCGGTGCTGATCATCTTCGTTTTTGCCTTTGCCTTTACCGACGATAACCCGGAAAAATTCAAGGTCGGCCTGGTATCGGGTAGTGCGCTCGAGGGTGCAGCGGCCACCTTTGGCGACACCCGCTACATCAAATTTATCGATTTTGACGAGGTTGAAACCAGCCTGCAAAAAGTTGAACGACACCAGGTCGATTTACTGTTCGACCCGGATAGCAATCGTTACTGGATCAACCAGACTTCGCCGAATGGTTACATCGTAGAGAAGCTGTTGATCGCGGCCTACTCCGATTCCGGCGAGAGCCTGCAGCAAATTATGGTAGCAGGCGATGAAATCCGCTATATCGACTGGGTTATCCCTGGTGTGATCGCGATGAATATCATGTGGGGCGCGTTGTTTGGCATTGGTTACGTAATCGTGCGCTATCGCAAGTTTGGCGTACTCAAGCGATTGAGCGCGACCCCGGTAACCGCGGTTGAATTCTTGTGTGCGCAGATACTGTCGCGCCTGTGGTTGCTGGTGGTGGTCAATGTCGTGATCTTCATCGGCATGGACTTGTTTGTCGACTTTCGCATGCATGGGTCTTATTTCAGTTTGTTGCTGGTGTTTACCCTCGGCTGCATCAATTTAATCTGTTGCGGTCTCGTGGTCGCGGCGCGCATTTCCAGCGAAGAAGTCGCCAATGGAGTGTTGAACCTGTTCAGCTGGCCGATGATGTTTTTATCCGGGGTCTGGTTTTCGCTCGAAGGTGCGCACCCGTTGATGCAGAAATTCGCGCTGCTATTACCGCTGACCCATGTCACCGAGGCCGCGCGTGAAATCATGATCGACGGTGCCGGTATCGTTGATGTTTCGGATCACTTGCTGGTACTTGGGGTGTCGAGCGTGATTTTGCTGTTCATCGGCGCGCGGATTTTCCAATGGGAGTGATATCCGACCAGGTCATCCTGTTTTGCCTGCTGGGGGTGGTGTTCGGGCTACTGGTATGGGGCCGGATTCGTTACGACCTGGTGGCGTTTGGCGCCCTGACGGTTGCCATCGTGATCGGCGTGGTGCCGCAGCAAGATGCATTTGCCGGCTTTGGCCATCACGCCACGGTGATCATCGCGTTGGTGTTAATCGTGAGTCGTGGTTTATTCAATTCGGGTGCGATCGAATTGATCGCCCGCCACGTGATCGATGGCAGTCGATCGTTGTTCTTGCATATCAGCGTGATGTCGGGCGTGGCCGCAGTGTTATCGGCGGTGATGAATAATGTCGCTGCACTCGCGTTGCTGATGCCTATCGACATGCAGGCAGCAAAGAAAGCCAAACGCAGCGCCTCTTTGAGCCTGATGCCGTTGTCTTTCGCCTCGATCCTCGGCGGGATGATTACGCTCATCGGTACGCCGCCTAATATCATCATCGCGAGCTTTCGCGAGCAGGCAGTTGGCAAACCGTTTGGCATGTTCGACTTTGCGCCGGTGGGTGCGGTTACCGCGCTGGTCGGAGTGATCTTTATCGTGGTCATCGGTTGGCGCCTGATACCGGTTGCCAGCCGCGAAGACAACGTGCACGACAAACCGCTGCCGCACGAGGACTATGTTGCCGAGGTTCGCGTCGCTGAAAACTCGAGCATGATTGGCCGCCGTGTGCGCGATCTTGATCACGAGGCAGATGAAGCCGATGTCGCGATTCTCGGGCTGGTGCACAACGGCAAACGGCTTCCGGGGCGTGCACGTGCCGAGATAATTCACCTGGGTGATCTCATCGTCATCGAGGCCAATGCCGAGCATATCGATGCCTTTGTCGGTAGCTTCAAGCTCGAATATGTCGGTAGCGAAAAATATGACAGCCAGGTTGCGGAAGGCCTGTCACTGGTCGAAGCCGTAGTGCCGGAGAATGCACGCATCGAAGGGCGCAGCGCTTTCAGCCTTCGCCTTTTATACAGGCATGGAGTAACGCTGCTCGGTGTGTCGCGCAAGGGTAAAACCTTTCGTCAGCGAGTGCGTAAACTCGACACCCGTGCAGGCGATGTTTTACTGCTACTCGGTCCCGCCGAGCGCCTCGACGATATCGTCGCCTGGCTCGGTTGCCTGCCGCTGCAGGAGCGCGATCTGCAGGTCGTGCAGCGTAACAAGGCCTGGATTGCGGTGGCTAGTTTCGCGCTCGCGATTGCCGCGGCCACCAGCGGATTTATACATTTACCCGAAGCGCTGGCGCTGGTGTGTATGGTCATGGTTGGATTTAATATCGTACCCCTGAAGGAACTTTACACTTCGATCGAATGGCCGGTCATCGTTTTGCTCGGCTCGATGATCCCGATCGGTTCCGCGCTCGAGGCTTCGGGTGGTACCGCGTTAATCGCGCAACAGATTATCGATTTTGCCGAGGGTTACGGGCCGGTAATCGTTTTGACTTTGTTAATGGTGGTCACCATGACGCTCTCGGATGTGCTTAACAATACCGCTACTACGATCATCGCGGCGCCGATTGCGATCGATATCGCCAATCGATTGAGTGTTAATCCCGATCCTTTTTTAATGGCGGTCGCGGTCGCCGCTTCCTGTGCCTTCCTGACACCGATCGGGCACAAGAACAATACCCTGGTCATGGGACCGGGCGGTTATCGCTTTGGTGATTACTGGCGTATGGGGCTACCACTAGAAATCATTGTCATTGTCGTCTCGATCCCAATGATACTCATCGTCTGGCCTTTTTAAACCCCGTTATTTATGCGATAGCCGCGTTGGATTCGTGCTCGGGCCATCACGTATGGTATATACGCTCAGGCTCTGCGCGCGAATCCGCCTTGCTCTCGCAAAAATATCGGGGTTTAAAATCCTCCCTTATAACGTCAATTTCTGCTTTTTTTGGAGTCATTCCCGCGCAAGCGGGAATCTTGTAATGATGGCGCGTTACGAGATCCCCGCTTGCGCGGGGGTGACAACAAAGTTGAGTAGGGGATGACAACAAAGTTAAACTATCGGTATTTAATCCAGAAATAATAGTCATGACAATCATCAAGCAAAACGACCTGATCGAAAGCATCGCCGATGCGTTGCAATATATTTCCTATTTTCATCCGCTGGATTTCATTCATGCGATGGACGAAGCTTATCAGCGTGAAGAAAATCCGGCGGCGCGCGATGCAATCGCACAAATCCTGATAAATTCGCGCATGTGCGCAATGGGGCACCGGCCCATTTGCCAGGATACCGGCATCGTTACCGTGTTTCTGCGTGTTGGCATGAAGGTGCAGTGGGACGCCGATATTTCGGTTACCGAGATGTGTAACGAAGGCATCCGTCGCGCCTATATGAATCCGGACAATGTATTACGCGCATCGATTCTTGACGATCCGGACGGGGCGCGTAAAAACACCGGTGACAATACCCCGGGCGTGATCCATTACGACATCGTGCCGGGTGATACGGTCGAAATCCATGTCGCCGCCAAGGGCGGAGGTAGCGAGGCCAAGTCCAGGTTCGCAATGCTGAACCCTTCCGACTCGGTGGTCGACTGGGTGCTCGACATGGTGCCGAAAATGGGTGCCGGCTGGTGTCCGCCGGGAATGCTCGGCATCGGTGTCGGCGGCACCGCCGAGAAAGCGATGCTGCTGGCCAAGGAAGCATTGCTGGAACCGATCGACATCCATGATTTACAGCAACGCGGTGCGCGTAACCGGGCCGAGGAGTTACGCCTCGAGCTGTATGACAAGGTCAATCGACTCGGCATCGGCGCGCAGGGGCTTGGCGGTCTGACCACGGTGATGGACGTCAAGGTCAGGGACTATCCTTCGCATGCGGCCAACAAGGCGGTCGCGATCATCCCAAATTGTGCTGCCACCCGCCACACCCATTTCACGCTCGATGGCAGCGGCCCGGCCAGGCTTGCAGCGCCGAAGCTCGAAGACTGGCCAGAAGTCACGCGTGAAACCGGTGATAACGTCAAGCGGGTCAATCTGGATACCGTCACCCGTGAAGAGGTCAAGAGCTGGAAGCCAGGTGATACGCTGTTATTAAACGGCAAGATGCTGACCGGGCGCGATGCCGCGCATAAGAAAATGGTCGATATGTTGGCCAATCACGAAAAGCTGCCGATCGATCTCAACGGGCGTTTTATTTACTACGTCGGTCCGGTCGATCCAATCGGTGACGAGGTCGTAGGTCCGGCAGGCCCGACGACCGCAACGCGCATGGATAAATTCACCCGCACCATGCTCGAACAAACCGGTTTGCTCGGCATGATCGGCAAGGCCGAGCGCGGACCCATGGCAATCGAAGCGATCCGCGATTTCGAATCGATTTACCTGATGGCCGTCGGTGGCGCGGCCTACCTGGTGGCACAGGCAATTAAGGCGTCGTCGGTGGTAGCTTTCCCGGAGCTGGGAATGGAAGCGGTGTACGAATTTGAGCTCGAAGACATGCCGGTTACCGTGGCGGTCGATCACACGGGTGAGTCGATCCATCAGACCGGTCCGAAGATCTGGGCCGAAAAAATCAACCAGCGAGTCGTAAACTTTAATTCCTGACGATTAAATGTAGTCATCCCCGCGCAAGCGGAGATCTTGCAATTCGCCACCATTACAAGATTCCCGTTTGCACGGGAATGACACTACTCGCAGGGATGGCAATTACCTCCGATAAACCCGCGCCAGCGCCCAGATCTCGACGTATTCGACGCCCCCGCGATGTAGAGCCCTGGTAATTTCAGTTACTGTAGAGCCGGTAGTCACGATGTCGTCGATGAGCGCGACATGGCGATACTCGTGTTTCGGTGCATAAGTGAACGCCTTGCGTATATTGCTTTCGCGTTGCGATGCGCTTAAGCCTGACTGGCTCGGGGTAGGTCGAGTTCTAATCAGGGCGTGTCGATCTATTGGAATCCCGAGCGCCCCCGACAGGACGGTGGCAATTTCATAGGCCTGGTTATAACCGCGTTCAAACAGACGTGTGCGATGTAATGGCACCGGCAGCAACACTTCCGGTTTGGGCAGGCTTTGACGAAACGGGTCGATACATTCCTGCCCCAGGCTTTTTGCCAGGTACAATGCCTCGGAAAATTTGAGTTGAATCAGGTAATCACGCACCAGTCCGCGGTACTGCAGCGGTGCGATGATCTTTTGCCAGCGTGGCGGATTAAGCAGGCAGGCCGGGCATACGAGACCGCCAAGCGGGTTTGGCTGACCGCAGTACTGGCAGGGATTCGGCACCCGTTGCAGCTGGCTGCTGCAGCTGGCGCACAGTGAGTTTGTGTCACCGAGCTCGCAGCCGCAGGCGAGGCAGAGGCCGGATGCGAACAAGTGGTTTAAACAGCGCGCAATACCGCGCCGAAGAGTTCTTCCTGACATTGACTATTCCCTGTCTTGCAATAGACTTGGCGTTCTCCTTTTACTACGGCCAGACTTCCGATGACCGATGCAGTGCAACCCGTACGCCACGACTGGACACTTGAGCAGATTAAAGCGCTTTTAGAGCTGCCTTTCAACGATTTATTGTTCAGAGCCCAAACCGTTCACCGGGCGAATTTCGATCCTAACTCGGTACAGATCAGTACCTTGCTGAGCATTAAAACCGGAGCCTGCCCGGAGGATTGTTCCTATTGTCCGCAAAGTGCAAAATACGACACCGGGCTCGAGCGTGAGCGTTTACTGCCGCTCGAGGAAGTGCGCACCGCCGCGATGAATGCCAAACACAACGGTGCGACCCGTTTCTGCATGGGTGCAGCCTGGCGCAATCCCACCGACAAGAACCTCGATAAAGTCATTGAGATGATCAGCATGGTCAAGGATCTTGGGCTGGAATCCTGTGTCACGCTAGGCATGTTAACCCGTGAACAGACGCGTAAATTGAAGACCGCGGGGCTTGATTATTACAATCACAACCTTGATACCTCACCCGAGTACTACGAGGAGATCATTACTACGCGCACCTACCAGGATCGCCTCGATACGCTGGAAAACCTGCGCGCCGAAGATATCAATGTCTGTTGTGGCGGCATCATCGGCATGGGCGAAACCGAGAAAGACAGGGCCGCGTTGTTACAACAGCTCGCCAATCTGCCCGAGCATCCGCAAAGCGTGCCCATCAATCTGCTGGTGCAGATCGAAAATACCCCACTTTATGGTACCGAGGAACTCGACCCGATAGAATTCGTGCGCAGTATCGCGGTGGCGCGCATCATGATGCCGCAGTCGGTGGTACGTCTTTCTGCGGGCCGTACCGCGATGAGCGAAGAGTTGCAGGCGCTGTGCTTTCTCGCTGGCGCCAATTCCATTTTCTATGGCGACACGCTGTTGACCACGCCGAACCCGGAAGAAAATTCCGATATGAATCTGTTCGACAAACTGGGTATTGTGGCTAACGGTGAGCAGGCGCAGGAGACTAGTGACCACGCGGCAGCTTGAGCCATTATTACGCAGTTACTGCGGGGATTTGGCGGCGAAAAGTTGTTCGGCGCGTAACTCGATATATTTGGCTACGCGCTTTTGCTCATCACCCTCCACTGACTTCGGCTTGCTTGCATATCAGGAGACGCATAATTAAGATAAGCACATGACCAGCACATAGACATCCTGGAGGTAATATGGCGGCGACAGAAAGAGTTCCGGTTTTGATGACCGTGGCAGAAAAGAAGCGCATCGTGGCGCGCGCTAAAAAAGTCGGATTAACCACCGCCGAATTTATGCGCCGGGCGGCGGAAGGCTATAGTCCGGCAAAAGATGAAGCAGCCCTGGTTGTAATGATCGAGGAAATGAACCGCGTCACCGCCAATACCGAAAAAGCTATCGATGCAGTCCTCAAATTCGTTGCTGACTCCAACAAACGTATCGCCAGACTCGAAGCCAAAGCGAAGCGCAAGGTTGCCTGATGGGTATTTCGGAGAAAATGTGGGAGGGCATTAGTCGTGTCATCCGTATGGATGCAAAAGTAGAAAGCCTCGCCGGAACAGTCAAGGATCAACAGTCCCGTATCGAGGATTTAACAGGTCGTATCATTCGCCTCGAAACCGCGTTGGAAATCGCTCTCTCGGTGCGCGTGGATAAATCTAAGAGAAAAAGAATCGGGAAACCGGGCTAACCAGAGTATGCAGAGTTACATCAGTGACCTGCGAGTTGAAAATGTCGAGGTTTGAAAATGAACATTGAAGCGGAAGCTGAAAAAGTCCGCAGTTTCGTCGATAAGGGCAATTACCATGCAGCCTATAATATCGCTCTTTCCGGTTTAAATGCCTGCCGTCGGATTAATGATCAGGCGGGAACTGACCGTTTCATCGAAATCATCAGGGCCGTCGTTGACGCGCTAGCCGCGGAGTTTGGTAGTCAGCCTAATTGATGTATTTGATCCGCTGCGGGCGGTGTTGTTGATCGAGAAAGGTGATTTTGCAAGTATTACTGCGCTGGATTGATTGGTCGATTGGGTGGTTTTACACGCGGGTTCCCATGTCTTTTGCCCGGATCTATCTACAGGTTGTAGCCATTGAAATTCCGACCGCCTGAATAGTTGCAGTTTTCCGATGGCCTGAATCCACTGCGGTCGGTTTTGATGACCTTGTTCCTTTGCACGGGCCGCTTTTCATAGTTCCAGGTTCCATCATCAAACAGAATTACTACCTCACCGCTGCTGAGGGTTACTTTTTCGTTGGCAAGTCCGCTTGACGCGAAGCATGCTAACAACAGAACAGGTACCGCGGTAAACAGTCGTGAGCTTGACATAAGAGGCTCCTCGTATCGATGTAACGGCATCATATTGCGCCCGATTAAGGCAAACTTCAAAAGAATGTAATCAACGCCTTTTACTCTGCCGGAGAAACGGTATGCTGGTGCTTCTCAAGCAACGTTGCCATAACCCATTCAATCTATAGATACTATGTCGGCCGAAAGCTCTAAAACTAAACTTGATCGTGTCGTCGCACTCGCTCACGCTGCCCGCACTGAGAGGGAACAGGGTTACCGTGCCAGGGCGCTTAAAATGTATCCCTGGATTTGTGGTCGTTGTGCGCGCGAATTCAACCGCGAAAACCTGCGAGAATTGACGGTTCATCACCGCGATCACAACCATGACAATAACCCTGCCGATGGCAGTAACTGGGAATTGTTGTGTGTCTATTGTCATGACAACGAGCACTCCCGCCAAACTGACTCGGCCGAGGCTGATATAACGACAGAAAAACAGGCAGCCGAGGCAACCTATAACCCGTTCGCGGAGCTGGCATCAATGCTCGATAAGAAGAAGTAGTTGCGTACGAACATCAATCGACACTGATCCCTTGATATTCTGACCACTTGATACTTACCTGGGGCGGCCGAGATCGATATCGACGCCGGTAGCGAGTAATTCCTCGGTGCGCAGCTGCGAATAGGTGTGATAATCGGATTGCTGGTAATATCCACCGGCGACATAACGCATGCTTTCCTTGAAATGATGCGGGAAGGTCAGGCTGTCGTGACGCCGCAGCAAGTTGCCATCATCGAACACCAGCACCCCCGGGCGGTAAGTCACTTCATGTTTGCGGGCGAGCTCGGCGGCTGTGGTCTCGTTGCCGTAGACATCGATAATCGTTGCCTTTGAATCGGCATCGAGACGCACGATCGTAAACGGTGCGATTTCCTCGCGCACCTGTTCATGCGCCAGAATGCCATCGTGAAACTCGTCGCAGTCATAACAACTGCCATCTTCGAAAATCACCATGAGCGGGCCGTCCACGCTGGACAGATCCGTGATTTCGCTAAACAGCGGATTGGCGCGCAATTGATAAACATTTCGGTCGAGTTTGGCTTGCAGGTAATCGGCAAGACTGGTGGTCTGATAAGACCTGGTGGCAACAAATTCAAGCACCTGCCGGAAACGTTCGGGCGCCCGATAACCATTGATGCGAACGATGGTCTTGTTGTCTGAGTCCATGAATAGCAGCGCCGGGGTCGAGTAAACTTTCAGAATCGCACCCAGCTCTTTTTCGGTGACTGAAATTTCTTCGTTAAAGGAGATATCGCGATCACCCTGTATATTGATTGCGATTACGTCAAAATGATCTTGAATGTAACTGCTTAGCGGTTCCGCAGTGAAAGATTCCTCCAGCATGCGATCACAGTAAGGGCAGCCGTTAAGGTCGAAAAACAGCAATACGTGTTTACCGGCTTCACTGGCATCGTCGATATCGTCTGCGATCTCGAGGAAACTCTCCTTGAACCAGGCAGGCGGCGCGTGTGACACGCCACCGATGACTTTGCCTCGATTATCACTATCGGCCGTGAAAACGGGACCGGATATTGTCGTAATTACGAGCAAGAGCAGGATTTTTTGCAATTTTCCGGAAATGTTCATGATCGATGGGCTCAACTGGTAGTGGGATGACTCAAAACAGCAATATAAATCACTTCGCCAGGTCTGTTAATGACTTCATTGGTAAATTACCGTGCTGAAATGCGACATTTTTTACTTCTGTGTTCAACCTTGATTTCTAGCTGCTAAACTCAGTGTTTACACATTATAACCATATAGTAGAAAATCATGAATCTAGTCGCAGTCTTGCTTTCCCTGTTCATCCTCGGCCTGTTGATCGTGCTGATCCTGCAGATGCGCCGGCAACGTCTCGCCACCGATGAATTGCTCTCGGATAACCGTATACGCACCCGGCTTTATCAGGATGCCGACGAATCGACCACTTTCATCCTGAGCCGTACTATCCAGAATATCAGTGCCGGCCATCCCGACCCAAACCTGGAGAGCGATTCATTTACCCTCAAGGTGGTACGTGAACTGGTGAAACGCAGAGTGTCGAAGGACAGGTGGCTTGAAATCCAGACCAACGAACGGCTCGTCCACGAACTTTACTTGCTATTGCGTGATGGCGGTATCAAAAAACCCCCGCGCTTGAAGCAAGTCAAGTCTTGAGGCAGTCCCGGTGCCTGGTAACGGGGAAACGGATTAAAAACGACCTCTGAACCTGAATGAGTAAGGGTCTGTAGCCCATCATCCCTGATCAGTCTCTGAGCGTCTCACCCATTTACGCAGAGTCTCCGCCGTACAACCACTCTTGCTCGATATCGAACACATGGCTGCCCATTCAGATTCATATTCTCTTTGGTGCTCAAAAACCATGCGTACTGCACGTTCCCGGATCTCCGGGGAGTATATTTTCTTTGTATTCATCACTCTATCCTCTCAAGAAATAGAGCCTCCGATAAACCCGGGGCGATTCACGGGGCTTCATTAATACTCTTCTTTAAAGCTAGGCTGCTATCCGGATGTGCGGCTGATTTTGCTGAATTAGGATTGCGATCTTGGTGCGCACTTCGCTCGCTGATGCAAATACCAGGTCTTCTGGCTCGATATCGTTTTCAGCCATCCAGTCAGCAATGGCGCTGAGGGGCAGTTTGTGCCTGATTTCTGGAAATGCTTCGAGTGCGTTAGCGACCGCGGTGACAGTGGCGAGATATTGGTAGCATTGCATGTCTGATTACTCCGTGTGTATAGGGCCTGCCAATTGGTGCCAATTGAGAGGAGCGACATTATATGGCTTCATGATGTTATATAGTGCGGAACTTGCGCGTAAATATTTCACAGACCGTTCTGTTTCGGTGCGTCTTTATGTGGCAAGCGCAGGTTCGACTGATCAGAGACTAAGGATTGCCGTCGTTTATTCTAGTTTACTGGCTCACAGGCAGGTTATTTTGGCCTTTGAAGATGTGCCCTGTTTGGGTCGAACCTGGCTGCAGATACAGAGTATCTGAGGATCGACTTTCCTCCAAAGGCGACGCTCAATCACTACCGCTGAGCTTCGTCACCGCCATGACCGGACGCTCGGTTGGAAATTTCAATCAATCGACGCTGACCCTTTTTATTCGGTTAGTGCCCTTGCTCTACTTGATCCAGCCCTTCTCGCGATAGTATTTGATGGCGCCCCGGTGTAGCGGTGCTGTCAAGCTATCGGTGTACATCCGTGCTGGCGTCAGCAATGCGAAAGATGGGTGAATTTTTTTCAAGCGATCGAGGTTTTCAAACAGTGTCCTGACAATGATATAGACTAATTCCTCATCCATCTCTTCCGACGTGATCAGTGTGGCCTTTACTCCAAAGGTAGCTACCGGGGAGGGATTGGACGCGTAGGTTCCTGCTGGTATGTTAATGGACTGATAGGCCGGATTTTGCTTGATAAACTGCATAATATCCGGCCCTGAAACATTGATAAGTTTTGCGTTGCACAGTTTAACGACCTGCTGAATCGAAGAATCAGGGTGCACGTTGACCCGGACGATGGCATCTACATTGCGATGGCACAATGCCATCGAATCCTGGGACCGCGATGCGGGTATTTGCTCTACCAGTCTGAATTCGTTCTTCGACCAATGTATTGCTGCCAGAAGGGAATTCATGATCTCGCGTTGCGATGAACCCCGGTTGCCGATGTTAACGGATTTGCCCCGGAGATCCCCAAAAGAGCGAATACCTGCGCCTTGGTAGGTGATGAGCGTGAACGGGATGCTATTTAAAGAGAAAAGACTACGCAAATTGTCATAACGGATATCGAGAAACTCAAACTGCCCGCTTCGGTTTACGGCATTGGCCTGGTTGGTGGAGTTCACAATGCCGAGATCCAGTGAGCCACTTTGTATATTGGTCAGATTGTGCACGGCAGCATCGGCATGACTGGCAACGTCGGCGGGCTCGACCCTGCAACCCAGATCTTTGGTCAGGCTGTTAAGCATTCGGCAGATAACCCGGCCCGTGTGATGATCGAAAGTACCGGACTGACTGGTGCCCAGGATCAGTTCAAGTGCGGAGGATGTGGAAAAGGTGAGAAAGAAGAGGACAAGGGTTAAAATTGATTTACTGGCACTTGAGAACTGCTGGGGATTCGTGAACGTACTTGGAGTTTTGTTCTTCATCGTGTTCTCCTGTACCCGACCGGCTGAATTTCTTGACTGATTTAAGAAGAATCAAAGGCTATAGGCTATGTTACTCGCATGTTAAATCCAGACAAACGATTGTTTTTATGACCATCAGGTCGGGATAAAAATAAGATATACCCAATTTTTCATTGGTTACTGAAAATTCGCACCTTTGTCTATTCTCTTTACTGTCTTTCCAGTCACTGGGCCGAATACTCGCCTGCCACCCTTTTTGCAACATTCCTTGTTTTAATTTTTGTGAATCTCGTTAGTCGAAATAACGAAATTTGGGTCTCGATGGATACAGGAAAATTGAGCCTACAGAGAGTCGCCATAGGGCTTTTTGCCACAGTTGATATTAAGAACTTCAGGATCTGTTTACTCCAAAGGGGACGCTGTAAAGCGCCAGTCAGGCAGCCGTAATCGGCCAGGAGCGGACGCCTGGCAACAGATAATATATTATCAGGTCAATTACTTTTTAATCATGTTTTATGCGGCAAAAACATGGATTCTAGAAAGGGAGTAAGATTGCGGGTTCAATAACAACCAACCCGGAAAAGAAGGAGGGAGTCAACATGTATTCTAGTATTCGTCACTACACCACCACCCCCAGTGATGCCGCAGCTATCATAGAGCTCGTAAAGCTAGGCGATATCAATGAGCGCATTGGTGGCCTACCTGGTTTTATAGCCTACTACATGCTCGATTGCGGAGAAGGAGTTGTAACCACAGTGAGTGTGTTCGAAGACCAGGCTGGCGCAGATCAATCGAATGCTGTCGCGGCTGAGTGGGTTCAAGAAAATGTTCTACCGAACTATTCAATTTCAGCACCACAAATAACGGCTGGAGAAGTTGTTCTCAGTGCATAACATTCGAATCTAGTCAAAATAGTAAGAATCAGGCATTAACGAAATGCCCGCATAACGAACAAGGATAGATCGTGTGAGGAACGAACCACGATCTTATCCCGGTGTTGGACGGGCCCGTTCTTTACTATAAGCAGATATCTTTATTTGGGGTCGAGGTGGGCGGGGTCATCAGATATGAGCCCTTTTATTGCGGGCGAACGCAGCCACTGGCCGTTACAAACTGCCAGCTGAACGCCCGGGTTTTGTCATTGATTAAATCCAGTCTCCTGTGCAGATGAGTGATGAGATAGGTGGTTTATCGATGCCTACCCCGAAGACCAGTCGGGTCGTAAGATACCGACGATTCGCATCGGTGATTGACAGTCGGGGCAGCGGATCACAGGCCTCGGCCGGGACCTCGGAATGGCTAAACGAACTCTCAGAATGAGCTGAACCAGGGAGAGTATTCTTTTCGCATTACCGTGCAGGAAACCGGCATCCCGGACCCGCCGAAACCCCCTGGGCAGTACATGCTGTAACACCCGCCACAAGAAGTCCTCGCCCTTCTCGGTGCAATATTGTGGCTTGCCGGTCTTGCTATCGATGTATTTGAACGTTACCCGACCGTTTCGATTAGCGACGATATTTCTTTCACCGATGACACCGCGATACAGATAGCGCGACAGATACTTCAAGGCCGGCTGGCCTTTTCCGACCGGCTTGCAATCGACCACCCACTGGCGGGGCAGATTGCCCGGCAGGACCAGTCCCGCGGCCTTGATCCCGGCCAACAGGCGCGCCCGAAACACCCTTGCCAAGGCTTTCTGGTTGAACAGATATTGCCCCCTGACATTGCGCCATTGTTTTCTCAGCCGGTTGACACCCCCGCCCGGAACGATCACATGCACATGCGGGTGATAATCCAGTCGCCTGGAATGGGTATGCAGGATCGCCGTCAGACCGATGTCCGCGCCCAGCAGTTTTGGATTCAGGCCAAAGTCCTTGAGCGTCTTCATCGCCAGGGTCAACAACAGCGCGTACATCTGCTTTTGATGGTGCTCTGCCTCTAATCTGTTCAGAATCCTTTTCAAAAGCTTGGTTAGATTGGGGGTATACGGTAGAAATCATGTTCAGGGGCAAGCTGGGCTTATCCCTAGCAAAATATGACATAACGGCGAGTGACTGTTAGAGCGAAAGGGTTGCTGAATGAAAAAATATATCGCCATCCTACTACTAGCCTTTTCAGGGTCGGCTTTTGCTGCACCAGAACATGCTAGTGACTGAGGAGACTTAATTATGGAAGTTGGAAACTTGTTACTCATAGCAATTGCGGTACTACTGGTCATTCTTATCTACAAAATACAAGTGTTAATCAATTTGCAGGCATTGCATGCTTCACATTTACAGTCTCTTGACCAAGAGGTCTTTCATATCGCTCAAGAGCAAAGCTCGAGTTATGGTTGTTGCGACAAATGCGGAAATAGGACATATGTGAGAAATGTTGTCCCAAAGGGAGAACAACCAGGTGATTCTGTCGATATATTTTATTGCAAAGCATGTTGGTGGCTTTCGGACTCAGTGGATATCGGCGATGAAGAGCTAGAGTACCGAAACAGGCAAACGGAACGAGATATTGTGGCGGCTAGAGTTGGGCCAAGATAAAGCACAACATACAAACGCATGCAGTCGGACAAAGTGCCCTCACTGACACTCCTATTTCTCCATAAGAGACGCTCGTGGGCGTCACCTGGGCGACCGAGTACGGCCAGAAACGGACCCTCGGCTTTAATTTACAGAAGTTTTGGTAAATGAGAACGGATGTCTTCGATACTGTGGTTAACCAGGTCCTTGTTTATCTCACCAACTAGTAGCTCGGTACATTGTTTGCTTATGCTGGACCGCAGCAAACCAAGAAATTTCGGCGATGCGACTAGATATATTTTGCGCAGATCACTGTTCCGTCGGAGCTTATCAATTTCGCCGCATAACTCATTGGCAAAGGTTTCTGCATGCTTCTGATGAGCTGTATTTTCATGTCCCATTGAATGTTTGCCGTAGCCCCCGGAATCAATTTCGTTGCCCGTTTCATCGCTAACAAGATCTTGCTCTCTAAGGCGGCTTTCGGGATGAACAAAATCTCTGTCATCGCTTAAAGCTCCGTACCCACTCTCTGCCAATAGGATTCGTGCTTTACTACTATCTGCAACAACTACACATATGGACATTTTCAACCCTCCTTTATTCTAATGACACGCATCAAAATATACCTATGACGGTGAACCATTACCGACATAGATCAATTTTTCTATCGGAAATTGGAGAAAATGGGGTGCATTTATTTCCCGGTTAGAGTCATATGCCTTAGTTGAATCGATTTCAGAAGCCTATAATTCCTCCGCGAGGACTTTTTTCTCAACAACAGACGCTCATTCGTGCGCCACGAGCTTCGTATTTCGGCCAGGAACCGACACTGAGATAAAAGGCTAGCTATACTTAGGGAACTGAATAATTCAATTTTCAGCTTACACATGCGATATCCCGAATTAGATTGCCGTCCCCTAATAGTCATTAGGAGGCCGCTGGCCTCTAAAATATGCTGTTAACATATAAATATGGCCACAAAATCTCTCACCACAAACAAGT
>Ga0255039_10000066_pt1 | contig 32813 bp, 30 predicted proteins | sample BC1_12_1_MG_FD_181713 | JGI IMG/M metagenome (GOLD analysis project Ga0255039, IMG submission 181713) | Seawater microbial communities from Strait of Georgia, British Columbia, Canada - BC1_12_1 | ecosystem: Environmental > Aquatic > Marine > Strait | place: Canada: British Columbia | collected... | reverse complement strand
CGAGGGAAAGGCGAGGCGCTCGTGGAGGCAGTGGAAAAGTTAGATCTTGGTGAGGCCACCTCAACCTATTTCTTGACCAGTGGTGGATCCGTGCTGGCAAGCAGTCCCCATGGATTTAAGCCCATACTCCCGGCTGGGCTTCTGGCAGAACTGGAGCGGACACTCTCTGGCACGTATGTGGACAAACTGCAGGGCAAAATCTACGCTTTTCAGAAACCGGAAAAGGCGAATGGCTTTTTGGTGAGCGAGGTTGACCGCAGCCAATTCTTCGTTCCCCTGCGGCACATTGTCTGGATCACCAGCCTTGTTTGTTTGGTAACTCTCTTTATTGGTTTCTACCTTTCGTACATTCTTGCCAACAGTTTTACCAGGCCCCTGGATAAATTGGGACGGTATGCCCGACAGATTTCTGCCGGGGAGATCTCGGAAAAGGTTATTTTGGCCTCCGGTGACGAGGTGGGGAAGTTAGCTGAGGCCTTCGACTCTATGCACCAGAACTTCACTCTTTTGGCCGAACAAGCACAGAAAATCGCTGGTGGAGATCTCAGCCAACAGGTGACTTTCCCCGGTCCCTTTGGTGAGGCCATCAATGCCATGGTAACTAATTTACGGGAAATGACCGGACAGAGCCAGGAGGCGGCGTCACGCATAGGCAACGCCTCCAGCGAAATTGTGGCTTCAGCTCAACAACAGGCCAGCGGGGCGGCCCAGCAGGCAGCATCGGTGAGTGAGACCACCGCAACGATGGAAGAGCTTAGCACCACTGCTCGACAGATTGCCGAGAACAGCAACGCTGTCACAGCAGTGGCAGATGAGACGTTGAAAAGCGCCGAGGATGGGCAGGGGTTCATGGAAGAAAGCACAAAAAGCATGGTCCTGATTCGGAGCAAAACCGAGGAGAGCGCTGAAAAGATTCTTAGGCTCGGCCAGAGGAGTCAACAAATTGGCGAGATAATTGACATCATTAATGAAATAGCCATCGAAACCAAAATGCTCTCCCTTAATGCGGCCATCGAGGCAGCCAAGGCAGGCGAGGCGGGGAAGGGCTTCTCTGTAGTCGCCGGGGAGATTCGGCGGTTGGCTGAGGATGTGGTGAAATCAACCGGTACTATCAGGGACGTGCTTCTGGAGATTCAGTCTGCTGCCAATGCTTCGGTTCTGGCTTCTGAGGAGAATGTCAAAGGTGTTGAAGAAGGGGAAACACGGTTGAATCAGGTGCGGGACGCCCTCGAAAATATTATTGCCATGGCTGAGCAGACCGCGGAGTCTGCGCGGCAAATCTCAGTTGCCACAAATCAACAGAAAGAGGCCAGCGAACAAGTGGTAAATACCATGAGGGAAATCTCTAAAGTGGCGCAGCAAACGGCAGCAGCCTCAAAAAGTTCCATATCTTCAGCCAGTGACCTCAACCGACTCTCGGAGGAACTTCGAGCCCGGGTAAGCCAGTTTAAGATAGAGTAAATGTCTAAAGTGTCTAAAGTGCCTAAAATGTCTAAAATAAATAATTACGAAAACTTATTTCATGATTGACCTATAAGCAACAAATGACCAATGACCCTTTCCTTGAGCCAAGCTCATGACTGAAGATACCGATCTGTTTTCCACCCTAAAAGATGATTATCGGGAAGCCCTCGAGCATTTCAACGACGCTTTACTGCGGTTGGAAAATGAACCAGAGGATCGAGACTCCATAGAGAGGGCCAGCAGACAACTGCACAATATCAAAGGCTTTGCCAACCGGATGAGGGCGCCAAAGCTTGGGCAACTGGCCCACATTCTTGAAGATGTTCTGGTAGCAGTAAACGAGTACCGCTTACCTTTTGGCGGAACTCTTGCCAACCTCCTCTTCGACGGAATGGATCTGTTTGTGCAATACCTCCGAACGAGAGATGTCCCTTCCGACAAGGTAGCCGAACTGGTGGAGGAAGTCGAACCCTTGCTGTTCGCCGCCATGGAGCATGAAACCGCTGCCAAGGATATGGAGCCGCTCCTGCCGGACTTTATCGCAGCTGCTCTCGACAATGTGGAAGCAATCAATCGAGGGCTGTCCACCCTAGAAAAAGAACCCGCCAATAAAGAATCTTTGCAGGAAGTCTATCGTAATGCCCACAGTCTGAAAGGGTCGGCGATGACCATGGGTTTCGAGCGCATGGGAAAGCTGGCTCATTCTATGGAAGACGTCCTTCGCGCTCTACAGAAGAACCAGCTCCCGGTAACCCCGGAAGCCTGCGATGCTCTCTTTGAGACCAATGACGCCCTCAGCGTGATGTTGGATACCTTGGGGGCGAGCAAGCGGATTAGGGTGGACGCGGAAAGCACCATGGCACGGCTGGCCAGTTTAATACCGGAACTCAAGCTCGAAGATGATACCATGTTGGCGGAACCGGTTCGAACCGTCATTGAATCGGCTCTAGTTAGCGAGACCAGAGTTCCGGCCGTGGATACCGTACGGGTACCAACAACAAAATTGGACGAACTAGTAAACCTTTCAGGCGAGGCGGCTATTGCCCAAATCCATCTAGCCAATGAAATCGATGCTCTGGTGCGCATTCGCGATCGGTGGCAGCGGTTGCAACTCCATGAAACCGTCCCCCTCCATCTGGATGATCCTGAGATGGATAGTAAAGCCAGCCTGGTTACCCAGCTCTTGGAGCTTGGCAATACTATGGAAGAGACGAGCCGTCGGTTGCAGGATGCTGCGGAAAATACAGGACGTCACATTGAGAGCCTTCAGCATCGCAGCATGGAAATTCGCATGCTGCCGCTGGCATTCGTATTGAATACCTTGCCCAGGGCAGTACGCGATCTCAGCCGACAATTCGGCAAGAAAGTTAATTTCAAGGTGGAAGGAGAACAAACAACTATTGACAAGCGCATTCTAGAGCAGATCGGCGACCCTCTTGTCCACTTGCTGCGGAACGCTCTGGACCATGGCATTGAGACGCCCAAAGCTCGACGCAAATCTGGCAAAACGGAGACGGGAACCATCAAACTGGGGGCAAGGCAGGAAGGTGGTAAAGTGCTGATAATCCTTGAGGATGACGGCCAGGGCATCGATCCTCTGCGGCTGAAGGAAGCGGCTATAGACAAGGGAATTGTGGAGGAACACGATGTAGCAGATTGGACCCAGGCCCAACTTCTGGACCTCATTTTTTTGCCCGGATTCAGCACAAGTGGAATGGTCACTGATGTTTCGGGACGTGGGGTGGGGCTGGATGTGGTGCGCGCCAACGTGGAAAGACTGAAGGGGCAGGTGGAGGTCATTTCCGAATTGGGCAAAAGGACCAGGTTCATTATATCCCTGCCGCTCTCCCTGGCCACTGTGCACGCGCTCAAGGTCCAGTGTGCAGGTGAAATCCTAGCCATTCCCACTTTTTCGGTGGCTAAAACTTTTCAAGTTCCGGCTCTGGAGATCAAATCCGTCCAGGGGCGCCAAGCGATAGTGCACCAGGATGAAATCCTACCAGTGCGAAGTCTTGCTGCCACTTTGGGATGGAGCGAACGGAATGGCGATCCATTATTAGAAGGGAAGGCTTTGGTTGTGGTCCTCCAGGCTGGAGAGCGGAAAGTCGGCTTTCTCGTTGAGGATATCTTAGGGGAGCGAGAGATTGTTACAAAAGATCTGGGTAGCCACCTGAAAAAAGTAGACTACGTGGCAGGTGCCACTATCCTTGGCTCGGGGGAGGTGGCGCTCATCCTTGATGTGCCGCAGCTGCTTTGGCGCAAGCAGCTTGAGATGAGATTGGCAAGGGAACAACCAGCGGAAGAGACCGTCAGAGCGGCGGGCGGCTACATGATTCTGGTGGTGGAAGATCAGGTGGTGACGCGCCAGATGGAAAAGAGCATCCTGGAAGCGGCTGGCTACCAGGTGGTCACTGCGGAAAATGGCCTGGATGCATTAAACAAACTGGGACAGCATAGGTTTGATCTGGTAGTTACCGATATTCTCATGCCGAAAATGGACGGTTTTACTCTTACCAGAGAAATTAGAGGTAATGAGCGGACGAAGAATCTTCCCGTGGTAATCGTATCCTCCATGGAGAGTGAAACGGACAAGCGGCGGGGGCTGGAGGTTGGAGCAGACGCGTATTTGGTCAAAAGCAGCTTCGACCAAAAACATCTAATCGAAGCCATAGAAACTTTGTTGGGAACAAGGCAACAAAGCGAGTAGCTTAGTAAGCAGTAAGATATTGTTTATTTGCCTTCTGGACTTCAATGTCCGCTTACGGCTTAGCGCTCACCGCTTGGCAAACTGGGTGCTGCGATGGTGACAGACAACGGCAATCCGACCTCCCAAACCAATGGCGACGATCCAATCAGGGTGCTTATCGTCGATGATGTAAAGAGCGCCCGTGATCTGCTTGAAGAAATCCTGGCCACGGATCCCCGGTTTCAGGTGGTGGGGAGGGTCGCGGATGGTGTGGAGGCAGTGGCTGTGGCCTTACAACTTCGACCCGACCTGGTTACCATGGATATCCGGCTCCCCGGGATCGACGGCTTTGAGGCGGTGGAGAGGATTCTGGCCAAGTTGCCGGTACCCATAGTGATGATCACAGCATCCATGGGCAACCAGGAGGAGAAACTTTTTCGGGCTTTTAGCTCTGGGGCGCTGGACGTCCTTGACAAGCAAGAGCTGTACCTCTGGCGGACCCGACCGGAGATAAGGAATAACTTCCTTCGCAAAATGCGAGTCCTGGCCTCCACTCGGGTGAGGCAAGCTGTGGGTAGCATTGCGGCTGAACCTGAAGCGTTGGTGACAGTGGCGCCAACTCAAATTGGACCAGTTAAGCCCCCTCTTGTGGTTGCAATTGCGGCTTCCACCGGAGGCCCCACCGCTCTCATGAGGCTGTTCAAACGAATGCCCAGGGAGGTAAATGCCGCTTTCGTTGTCGTCCAGCATATGAGTCTTGGCTTCCTGGATGGCCTAGTCCGCTGGCTAGATGACGAAGTGGGACTGAAGGTAAAGAAAGCCCAAGAAGGAGACCTGCTGGAGCCCGGTGTAGTGCTGATAGCTCCTGGGGACCACCACATGATGGTTACCGACGTGGGTACTGTGCGCTTGAACAGGTCCTTGCCGATTAACGGCCACCGACCATCGGCAGAACTACTTTTTGATTCAGTGGCGAACCATTATAGAAACCGAGGGACTGGAGTCATTCTTACCGGGATGGGTTCAGATGGGGCGGAAGGGTTGAAGAGTCTTCGGGTGGGTGGTGGACATACCATCGCTCAAGATGAGCAGTCCAGCATCATTTTTGGCATGCCCCGGTCAGCAATTGAACTTGATGCGGCCGAGATGATTCTGCCGCTGGAAGAGATAGGACCTCAAATCATGAAGTGGATTTCTGAACAGCATTCCTCCAGTAACCATTGAAGCGAAAAGAGTGGTGGAATTAGAACTCAGTGATAAAGAATTCAAAAGTTTTCGGGATCTCATTGCAGAGCGCGCTGGGATTTACTTCGAACCTAGTAAGCAGGACCTCCTGAGAACGAATCTACTCCAGAGGATGGAAGATTGTGGTCTAAGCAATTTTGCAGACTATTTCCGACTTCTTTCTTCCCCTGCGGGTACCAAGGAGTTTGATCATCTACTCAACCTGATAATCATCCCAGAAACCTATTTTTTCCGTGACCAGGCCCAGTTCAGAGCTCTCGAGCACTTCATAATCCCTGAGATTCTCAAAAACGAATCTGATTCAGGATCATCACTGCGAATCTGGAGTGCCGGCTGTTCCACCGGTGAAGAGCCGTACACCATTGCCTTGATTGTGGCTGCGGGAATAGTGGGCGTGAAGTATCCGTCGGTCCAAATTCTGGCCACCGATGTGAGCAATGCTGCCCTAGAGGCGGCTCGTCGGGGAGTCTATGGGGCTCGTTCCGTCCGTGATGTGCCAAAGGAGTACCTGAACCGCTTTTTCAGTAAGAAAAGGGATAAGTACTTCCTGGACGAGTCAATAAAGCAGATGGTGGAATTTAGCTACTTCAACCTGGTGACCGAGCCGTATCCCCTCCTTGAGATGTCGGGCTGGGACATCATTTTCTGCCGCAATGTAACCATATACTTCCAGCCTGAATCCACTAAGAAAGTCATTCATAATTTTTACCAGAGCTTACGGCAGGGTGGTTACCTTTTTGCTGGATATTCTGAAAGCCTGCGCTATCTTTCAGATGAATTCACCACCGTTCAGGTGGGAGGGACCTTTGTTTACAAGAAAGAACCCCAGGATAAAAGGCCCAAAAAGGAAGCTCGGCGAACCAGGCGCAACCGGAGCCGACAACGCACCCCTACCAGTGGTCGCAGCCGACGGTTGGAGGCTCTTCCTGATCGAAAGGTAGCTGAGATCCAACAGATCTGTGCCAGGGCCAAAGAGCTACTGGAAATGGGCCAACCTGAGCAAGCAGGGGATCTTCTGGCGCCCTATCTGGAGAAAGCAACGGCTTCCGAAAGTGTTCTTCTGCTGCAAGCAGAGATCTTCCTCAACCAAGGCGATCTGGAAAATGCAGTGCAGTTATGCCAAAGGATAATCAGCTGCGAACCCCTCTCTGTTGCCGGCTATTATTTACTGGGTGTGGTCTATCGGACCTGGGAAAAGGAGCGCAAAGCCATTGAAGAGTTCAAGAGAGCCTTATACCTGAAGCCCGAGCATGCCTTGGCGCGTTTCAACCTGGGAGATCTCTACAGCCAGGTGGGGCAGCTTGACGAGGCAAAACTTGAATATGCCAATGTAGTGAGACTGTTAAGAGAAGTTCCCGATTCTTTTGATGAACGGCTCGCCGGCGGTTTTTCTCCGACTCTCCTCATTGATACGTGTTTAAGTAGGATCAAGGAGCTTAGTAGTAGTAAGTAGTGAGTAAGCGCTAAGTTGTTTTTGCCCAGGAGGGACTGAAAAAGATGAACATCGAACATCGAACGTCCAACATCGAATGTTGAATGAAAGACAAAAACAAGGGCAAGAATCTCGTCAAAATAGCTTAGGGAGACCCAGAGATGGTTAAAACTTATTCAGCGTGTACCACTAATTAAAAAACCTGAACCACTAAATGATATTTTACAGGAAACAGAGGAATTAATTAAGATTTTCGTTACGAGTATCAAAACAGCTGAAAAAAACAGAAATAGCTGTTGAATGTTCGCTATTGGGTGTTTGTTTTTTCATTCGATGTTGGACGTTCGATGTTCGATGTTCGACGTTCATCTTTCAAAACAACCCCGGATGGCATAAATTCAACCTGTGAACATTTACAAAATAACTTAGCGCTTATGGCCTCTCCCCCCAATGGGTGGAGAGGGAGTTGAGACGTTAATGGAAATCTTTGACTTGGTAAAAGATTTGAGCGTCTGGGTGATGCACTGGGCCAATACCCCTTACGGAGGGCTGGCTCTTTTTGTGCTTGCCTTCTGCGAATCTTCTTTTTTCCCCATTCCTCCGGATGTTCTTCTCATAGCTTTGTGTATGGCGAATTCACCCATGTCTTTTTGGTACGCGCTCATCTGCAGCCTGGGGTCCACCCTGGGGGGTATGCTCGGCTATGGGATTGGGCGTATCGGTGGCCGGCCCCTTCTGGAGCGCTGGGTGCGGGCCGAGCGTATTCATTTGGTGGAACGCCATTATCAGCGTTGGGATGTGTGGGCGGTGGCAGTGGCGGGATTCACTCCCATTCCCTACAAGGTATTTACCATTAGTGCCGGCGCTTTTCTTCTCAATTTTCTTCGTTTTGTAATCGCTTCTATTCTGAGCCGCAGTGCCAGATTTTTCCTGGTGGCTGGGCTCTTTTATTTCTTTGGTTCGACCATAAATCAGTTCATCTCCCGCTATTTCAATATCCTCAGCATTCTTTTTATAGTTTTGTTAATCTTGGGATTCTGGTTCATCAAAGTAAGTTCAAAACGGGCGATGCGGAACCCTTAGCCCGGATATTTTATGAATCACTTGCTGCGACCACGGATATGGCCGTCCTTCCTGGCGTCCTCGGGTGTCGGCCCCTGCGACGTACCGTTAAGGTACGCCTCGGAACCAACACCCTGCGGTTGCCCTGTGGCACGCCCATCTTCGTGGTCTCGCGACAGCAATTCATGAAATATCCGGGCTAGTTCAGTAGGCAGTTTGCAGCCCCGCGACTACGCTCGGGACGGGCGGGCAGCAAGCAGCAAAAGACGATTCGTCCATTCCAGAGACTGCCAACTGTTAACTGCCGTCTGCCTCCTGTTCTTTCCCCTTCTGCGCGTCAAACAAGAAGGACAAGTGTGGACAGTCACTTGGAAAAAGAATAGAATTAGCAACTGCGCCCGGGGGCCGGGTCGAGGCTTGAGAAACCGCCTTCTCATGCTAAACTTTCTTTTATAGAGGTGTTTCTTTGACCACACGGCGATTACTCATAGGTCTTCCTATCATTGTCCTCCTTTTCCTGCTGCAGTCTTACTTCTGGGTGCCTACCTACGAGGAGCAGACCAGGGGTAATCCGGAGAGGCTGGAAGAATATGTCACTGCGTCCATTGGTGACGCGCAGGTGCTCAATCCCGCGCTCTCAGCGGACAGTGCCAGTAGTGATATCAATGGGCTGGTATTCGAGGGACTGCTTGACTATGACGAAAATCTGAATTTCCGTCCTCGTCTGGCAACCAGCTGGGAGATTCACGAGGAGGCCTACTTTTATGTAAACGAGCGGGCAGAGGTTCCCAATCTTGGGCACCCAAATGCTGAGGGGTTGGCCACCTTGATTATTCAGGCCAGAGGCAGAAACGCTGAGGGAACAGATTCACTGTCTCGGTCACTGAGCAACATTGAGGCGATAGAGGTTTTGCCGGCACAGCAGCTACTGGAAGAGGTCATTGAAGCCCTAACGGACGGCAACAAGGTCAAAGTGCGACTGCAGATCTCTGCTCCCCCGAGAATCAAGCTGAGACTTAAGCGGGTGGATCAGGACATTTTTGACAATCTGGAAAAACTCTTGGGTGCTTCCTATTTTACATCCTTCCAGGCTGAACGGTTTGTCGGAGTAGAACCTGCGGAGTTTGAATCAAAGCAGAAGGAGTATGCCAAGATCCTGCTGCCGCCGGTGGAGCATAATCCCGTCATTATTTTCAAACTTCGGCCCGGGGTAAAATTCCATGACGGCCACGTCGTTGATGGTTATGATGTCAAGTTCACCTATGATGCCATCATGGATGCGGCCAATGTCTCACCACGGCTACCTGACTATGAGCCGGTTAAAACGTTGGAAGTGCTGCATCCTTTAACCGTCCGTATAGTCTACAAACGTCTTTACTCGCCGGCGCTGGGAACCTGGATGATGGGGATTCTGCCGGAGCACCTGCTGAATTCTGAGGCACTACGGGATGAGGCCCAGAGACGTGGCCTGGATCACGAAAACATGTCCATCAGGCAGAGCAATTTCAATCGAGACCCCATTGGTTGCGGGCCCTTCCGCTTTCGGGAGTGGAAGTCCGACCAGTACATTTTGCTGGATCGTTTTGATGATTACTGGGAAGGCCCGCCAAACTATCTGAGGTATTCCTATCGCATCCTTCCAGATATGTTGACCCAAGAAATGGAATTTTATGCCGGAACCGTAGACAGCTATGGGGTCCAGCCCCACCAAGTTCACCGCCTCAGAAATGACCCCAGGTACCAAAATTTTGCCGGGCTGAGTTTTGGCTACACCTATATTGGCTACAACCTGCGGCGACAGCCTTTCGCCGACCTGAGGGTGCGCAAGGCCCTGGGCATGGCCATCGACGTGGAAAAGATTATCCGTTACGTCCTCTACAACCAGGGGGGAAATATCACCGGACCATTTCCCAAGCAGACCGACTTCTATGACCATGCAATCCAGCCGCTTCCCTACGATCCAGAAGGTGCTTTGCAGTTGCTGGCTCAAGCGGGCTGGAACCGTAACCAAGATGGGTGGCTGGAGAAAGACGGCAAGCGGCTTCAGTTTACCCTGATCACCAACCAAGGCAACAACATCCGCAAGGCGATCCTGTCTATAGCCCAGAACTCCTGGCGTAAGATAGGCGTTGACGTTCGAACAGACCTGCTCGAGTGGGCCGTGTTCATCCAGGAGAGAGTAAACAAGTTGGACTTCGACGCTTTGATACTTGGCTGGAGCATGGGCATTGAGCCGGACCTCTATCAGATCTGGCATTCAAGTCAGACAGGGCCATATCAGCTCAATTTCGTTGGGTTCAAAAACAAAGAAGCAGACGATCTAATAATGAGGATTAGGCAGGAATATGACCGAGCGCGGCAAGTGGCAGACTGCCGCCGGTTGCACGAGATAATAGCTGCGGAGCAGCCCTACACCTTTCTTTTTGTTCGAAAGTGGACGGCATTATTAGACAAACGCATAGTCATCATGGAGAGGGATCCCTCTGGTAAAGTACAATATGAAAAGATAAGGCCAACCAAGACCGGCAATTATACCTTCTTTTTCAACAAATGGATCAAACTGCCAGATGTGCCAACCTTTCAGGCGGAGGGCTAGTAGATGATTGCTTTTTTTGGACGGAGCCTGGTGCAGAAAACGATTACCCTTTTCTTCATCTCGGTGATTTCCTTCGCCGTCATACATCTGGCGCCTGGAGAGCCAAGTCAGATTGATCCTCTCAATCCAAAGTTCACCAAAGAGGTGTTGGAGCAGTTTCGCCGGCAGTTTCACCTGGATAAGCCGCTCCACCAGCAGTACTTTTTTTTCTACCGGGATCTGTTCACGGGAAAAAGCGTGTCATGGAAAGACGGTCGCTCCGTGCTGGCCAAGCTGTACGATCGTTTTCTCAACAGTCTGCCGCTCTTCATAGTCGGTACCCTGATCACCTGGACCCTTTCTTTTCCAGTTGGCATTCAGGCGGCCATACGGCGAGGTGGTGTATACGATCGAACCACCACCTTTTTTGCTTATCTGCTTATCTCTATACCGGGATTCTTCTTTGCGTACATGTTGATCATTTTTGTGGTGAGTACGTTTCATGTCCCGGTTATTGGCATGAAAACATTTGGGTTGAGCGGAGCCGGTGTCGTTACCAGGTTCATGGATCGAGTCTGGCACCTGGTGATCCCTTCAATTCTGGGAGCAACAGCGGGAATAGCTGTGCTATCACGTTATGTACGTAATCAGATGATGGAAGTGGAGGGCCAGGATTATGTTCGCACCGCCAGGGCCAAAGGGCTTCCTGAGGAACAGGTGCATTACAAACACGCCCTGCGCAACGCCCTGCTGCCGTTTGTGACCATGTTCGGCCTGGTTTTACCCGGACTCATCGGTGGTTCGGTGATCATCGAATCCATTTTCGCCTGGCCCGGAATTGGGCGCCTGGCCTACGAGGCGATTCTTGCTCGGGATTATCCCCTTATAATTACAGTTAATTTTGTATCAGCGATTTTGGTGCTGGTCGGGACCTTTATCTCCGATCTGCTCTACATGGTGGTGGATCCGAGGATTAAATTGTGAACTTACTAAGCACTAAGCACTAAGCACTAAGCACTAAGCACTAGGAACTGTGGACTACGAGGTCTCTTAAAGAATGATTAGTCAACCTTGTAACGGATAACGAATAACCAATAACGTGCAGAACGAGGTGAAACGTGCAGGATTCTGCCTCTGAACATACCTTCTTAACTGATTCATTTGAGCTGCCGCCGCAACAAACCAGGCTGCAGGAGTTCTGGACCCAGCTCCGTAAGAACCGTCTTGCCCTGCTGGGCCTCGTCATTTTTCTCGTTTTCTTTGTCATTGCATTAGCTGGTAGACTCCTTACCTTTGGTACGTCCCCGCTTCTGGATCCCAGTATGGTAAGACTCCAGGAAAAGCTCCGACCGCCACTGTCTCGTCCCAACATGGAATCATTGCTCCCAGAGGAAATGCCGCCAATGGGCGTCTATCTCCTGGGTACAGACGAACTGGGGAGGGACGTCTTCGCCCGCATGCTTCAGGGGGCATGGGTTTCTCTATCCGTGGGGTTTGTGGCAGTCGGGATCGCCGTGTTTATCGGGATTCTACTAGGTGGACTGGCCGGTTACTACGGCCAAAACCCAATTCGGGTAGGGGAGGTCCTCATTGCCGCGCTGGTAATTTGGATGGCACTGGGATGGGGCAAACTATCCACTTTGATCTTGGTCGTTCTCGCCCTTGCGGCTGTTGCCATCGCAGCCGTTTTAGTAGTGCAGCGAGATAGCGATTCCCGGGGGCTTCTCCACGTTTTCAGTGCCCACTTTCTATCAGTTGATATGGTCATCACCGGCCTGATCGATATCATGCTTTGTTTTCCCAGTTTCTTCTTGATCCTCACTGTAGTCGCATTACTGCCGGCGAGTATCTACAATATCATGATCGTCATCGGTATTACCAGCTGGATGGGGGCGGCGAGGTTTGTCCGGGCCGAGTTTCTCTCTTTGCGAGAGCAGGATTTCGTTGCTGCGGCCCAGGCCTTGGGGGTACCAGACTGGAGGATTATCTTCCGCCATATGGTGCCCAATGCCATTGCTCCGGTTCTGGTCTCGGCCACCATCGGTATTGCGGGGGCAATCCTGACGGAGGCTGGCCTGAGCTTCCTGGGTTTTGGGGTTCCTCCGCCGGATGCCACCTGGGGTAACATCCTCTCGGATGGCAAGAATTACTTGTTTGATGCACCTTGGCTGACCTTTATTCCAGGCATAGCCATACTGGTAGTGGTACTGTCTTTCAACCTATTTGGTGAGGGATTGCGGGATATTCTCAATCCGAAACTTAGAGAGCGGCATTGAGGAATTTTAGATTTTAGATTGCAGATTTAGGCATGGAAATTACAAATTACAAAACCCAAATAACAAACAAATAACAATGACCGAAATTCAAAATTCCAAACCTTCATATCATCTTAAAAAAAGAGAAACCCAAATATGTTTGGGTCATTGATTATTGGAATTTGAGATTTATTTGTAATTTGGTGCTTGGGATTTGGGATTTCAGATTTTAGTGTGTTTTAGACACTTTAGACATTTTAGGCATTCTATAGTGTAAGGTGGGTACTACTCACGAGTTGATTAAAAACAATGACACATGAACCTCTTCTAATTGTTGAAGATCTAAAAGTCTATTTCGATACTGATCAGGGCGTGGCAAAGGCCGTTGATGGCGTGAGTTACCAGGTGGGGCAGGGCGAGACGGTCTGTCTGGTAGGTGAGTCCGGATGTGGCAAAACAGTCTCCGCCCTTAGCATTCTTGGCCTCCTGCGGCAGCCTCCGGCGAGGGTTGCTGGCGGCACCGTTACCTTTAAAGGACAAAACCTCCTTGATTTGGGTGAACAGGAGTTGCAGCAAATCAGGGGTCAGAAAATTTCCATGGTGTTCCAGGAACCGATGAGCTCACTGAACCCGGTTTTCACCATCGGCTACCAGATAGAGGAAGTGCTCACCACCCATGAGCACGTGAGTCCCAAAGAGGCCGAGGAGAGGATCATTAAACTACTGCACGATGTGGGCATTGCTTCGCCAGAGGAACGAATCCACGACTACCCTCACAACCTGAGCGGCGGGCAGCGCCAGCGGGTCATGATCGCCATGGCTCTAGCCTGCAACCCTGATCTGGTTATTGCAGACGAACCGACCACTGCCCTGGATGTGACCATTCAGGCTCAGATACTCAACCTTTTTGCAGAGCTTCAGGAAAAAAGAGGAATGGCCATCTTACAGATAACCCACGATCTCAGTGTGGTTGCGAGCGTGGCCGACCGGATCTACGTGATGTACGCTGGGATTGTGGTGGAGGTGGGCTCGGTCTGGCAGATTTTCCATGAACCCTGTCATCCCTATACCATGGGGTTACTGGAATCATTGCCTGGTCGCAGGGAAAGGGGGCAAGAATTGGCCACCATCCCTGGGGCAGTTCCTGATCCCACCAGGAAACCTCCAGGGTGCCCGTTCCATCCCCGTTGTCCCCATGTCCAAGATAGTTGTCGCAGTCAGTTTCCAGAGATGTGCAACTTCGCTGACAGCCACCTGGCAAGGTGTCCAATAATATACGCAAAGCGCAAAGCGCATAGCGCATAGCGCATATCACAAAGACTTTGGTCAGATGATCAAAAAAAGTGCAGAAAATAACAACCTAATCCTTGAAGTGCAGGGCCTGCAGAAGTATTTCCCCGTGCACCGCGGCTTTCTCCAGCGAGTAGTGGGATGGATAAAAGCGGTGGATGGGGTGGATTTGGGGTTGTCAGCCGGCAAAACACTTGGACTGGTGGGCGAGAGCGGCTGCGGCAAATCAACCTTGGCTCGTCTTATCCTCAAGCTGATAGAATCGGATGCAGGCAAGATCTTATTCCGGGGTGAGGATATCACCGAGCTTTCTCGGGCTGAGATGCAATCCTACCGTCGGAGGATGCAGATTATCTTTCAGGATCCCTTCGGCTCCCTCAATCCCCGGATGACCGTGGGGCAATCCATTGAGGAGGGGTTGCGCACCATCCAGATTGGAGGCCGGGAGCAGCGGCAAAACCGCGTGGCCGAGCTGTTGGAAATGGTGGGGATTCCGGCCTGGGCCGCCCAGCGCTATCCTCATGAATTCAGCGGTGGTCAGCGACAGCGAGTGGGCATTGCCCGGGCACTTAGCGTGGAGCCAGAGCTGATCATTTGTGACGAACCGATCTCAGCCCTTGATGTCTCCATCCAGGCCCAGATCCTCAATCTTCTTCAAGATTTACAAAAAAGGCTGGGCCTGAGCTATCTCTTTATAGCCCACGACTTGAATGTGGTCGAGTACGTTAGCGACAATGTGGCCATCATGTATCTTGGACACGTTGTGGAGTACGGCCCATCTGAGGTGGTATACGACCAACATTTGCATCCATACTCCTCAGCTCTGCTGGAGGCGGCCCCAGTGCCGGATCCTTCGGTCAAGCGTTCTTGGACACCGCTTGCTGGCGATGTCCCTAGCCCTTTCAATCCTCCCCCGGGCTGCAAGTTTCAGAACCGCTGTCCTCTGGTTGAGGACCGCTGCAGGAAAGGAGAGATTGAGCTTTATGAGGTTAATGCCACCCACCGGGTGCGTTGCTGGAAGGTTTTAGAGCGGTGATTCGCAGGGGATGTTTTACCTTGCGTTTGTTTGAATCTGGTGCTGAAATGTGCTACTAGAGGGCTCATCCGTAGTGCAGTGGACATACTTCTGTAAGTAGGCGAGCTCTTTAAAAATTTTGCTTTGATAATTTTAGGCATTTTAGTACATTTTAGTTCAATTTAGGCACTCTAGCTCAATTGAGACATTTGACATATGGATATCAACGACCAGACCTCATTTACATTAGAAGAGCCAGGCCAACGCCGTATCTTTTCGGTTAGCGAACTCACCAGGGAAATACGCGGGCTGCTGGAGGATCACTTTCCCTTCATTTGGGTGGAAGGCGAGATCTCCAATTTCAGGGTGCCTGCATCCGGCCACTACTACTTCGTGCTCAAAGACGCCGAAAGTCAGGTGCGCTGTGTTATGTTTCGCTCCCAGCAGCGGTGGATGCGCTTTCAGCCGGAAGATGGCCTACACGTGCTATGTCAGGCCAGGGTCAGTGTTTACGAGCCTAGGGGTGAATACCAGCTGCTGGTGGATGTGATGGAACCCCGGGGTCTGGGGGCGCTGCAGCTTGCCTATGAGCAGATGAAGCGGCGCCTAGAAGCAGAGGGACTCTTCGATCCCGAACACAAGAAACCAATTCCTTTTCTCACCCAGCGTCTTGGGGTGGTGACTTCTGGCACGGGAGCTGCCATTAGGGACATTATTAGGGTGGTCAGGGAGCGGTACAGCAACCTGGAGATTTACCTTTACCCGGTCAGGGTTCAAGGTGAAGGGGCTGCAGAGGAGATAGCTGCAGGGATTGATACCTTTAACGCTGAGTTTCCTGTCGATGCTCTGATCGTCGGTCGCGGTGGAGGGTCTTGGGAGGATCTGTGGGCTTTCAACGAAGAAGCCGTAGTACAGGCTATTTTCAGGTCACAAATCCCGATTATTTCTGCGGTAGGCCATGAGATAGACACCACCTTGGCCGATCTGGCCGCAGACGTGCGCGCACCTACACCCTCGGCGGCTGCTGAGCTGGTGGCCCAGCACAAAGAGGCTCTCGAAGCATACGTGGCCGATCTGCTTCAGCGGTTGCAAGGCCGCGTCCGGCAAATACTTAGCCTTGTCGGAGAGCGTTTGAGCAGCCGCAAACAGCGGTTGCGGCATCCTGCCGCACGACTGGCTGATCTTCGGCTGCGTCTCGATGAACATACACAACGACTGGATTTCGCTAGTGGTCAAAGGCTGAATTCCGAGGCTCAAACGTTTCTTCGGCTCAGGGATCATTTGTTCCATTTCAGCCCAGGCCGCAGGATTTCCGAGGCACGAAGTCTTCTGGACCAGTGTTGGCGAGATCTTGGACTATTCGCCAGCCAGAGTTTGCAGAGAAAACGCCAGGCCCTGGAACGCAGCCTGGCACAGCTGGATGGTTTGAGTCCCCTTGGGATACTGGCACGTGGTTACAGTATTACATCCACCTGGCCGAAGGGGGAGGTGGTTCGCTCGGTGAGGCAGGTGAAAAAAGGTGCTACGGTGCGAGTGCGCCTTCACGAGGGAGCGATGAGATGTAATGTGACCGACATAGAGGAGACTAACTGATAATTTGGACGCTCGCCGGACCTAGCCCGGAGGATTCATGAATTGGTGTTGCGAGACTGTGAAGATGGACGTACCACCGGGCAACCGCAGGGGCTTGAATCCGAGGCGCACTTGAACAGTACGTCGCAGGGTTCGAGGCCCGAGGACGCCCGGAAGGGCGTTCATATCCGCAGTCGGAGTAGCTAATTCATGAATTATCCGGGCTAAGAGAGATTTGATGCGCTTCTGGCCAGGAGTGGTGATTTTGAGAAGAGTATTTTTGATAGTATTTACACTTTTGATTTTTGCTCTAACAGCGAAAGCAATGGCAGATACCTTAGAACTGATTGGAGCGGAACAGCCCGTGGCCCAGGGAGAAGTTGTACAAATCGTACTCAAAGGGGCGACGGACGGCTCAGAAGTGATGGGCTTTTGGCGGGGGAAAACCCTTGAGTTCTTTAGGATCGATGAGGACAATTATGGCTCTCTGGTGGGTATTGATCTGAAACTGGCTCCTGGGACGTACCCTTTGAAAGTGGAGGTTAGCTCTCCAGGGAACAGTCTTCTGACCAGACGGACAACCGTGAAGGTGGTGGATAAGGACTACGGGGTACAGCGTCTGACCCTGCCGAAAAATATGGTTACCTTGGATCCTGCCACGCTTGAGCGGGTAAAAAAAGAAGGCGCGGAATTCAGCAGACTATGGTACAAACAAAACCCCAGACGTTACTGGAGGGGCAATTTTGTCCGCCCGGTTCCAGGCAAGCTCAACACACCATTCGGGCTCAGGCGGATTCTGAATGGTGAGCCGAGAAGTTCGCACTCTGGAGTGGATCTGCGTGCAGCTGAGGGCGAGCCAATAAGAGCGGTCAATCATGGCAAGGTCGTTCTGGTGGGTGACTTCTATTTTCACGGCAAGGCCGTGGTTCTTGATCACGGTTGGGGATTATACTCCATGTATTTTCATCTATCCCAATTGAATGTTTCCAAGGGAGATTTTGTCGGAAAAAACGCAGTCATTGGGCTTGCTGGCTCCACGGGGCGAGCCACCGGGCCACACCTTCACTGGGGTGTACGGCTTGGAGGCGCCCGGGTGGATCCCTTCGCCCTCTTGAGAGTGACTAGCGGATGAGGGAAGGAAGTGGCTAGAAAGAAAGAAAAATTTGAGGAGGCCTTGCAGAAACTGGAGGCCATCGTCGCTCAGATGGAAGAAGGAGACCTCCCCCTGGAAGAGACGCTGAAAGCATTTGAGGAGGGGGTCAGGCTCGCCAGATTCTGTGCCAGTAAACTAGACGAGGCTGAGCGTAAAGTGGAGAAGCTGATGCGGGATCAAGCCGGCAAACTGCAGACCACTTCATTCAGTGAGGAGGAAGATGACTCCTGACTTCGACCTCAAGCAGTATCTGGAGGCTCGCCGCCTCATGGTGGAAGAGGCTCTGGAGGGTGCCTTGCCACAGCAAGATGGGCCGGAAACCAGAGTTGTTGAAGCCATGCGCTACAGCCTTTTTGCTGGAGGCAAGAGACTGCGCCCAATCCTTTGCCTGGCTGCGTCCGAAGCGGTGGGTGGCGACCTTAAAGCTGCCATGCCAGCTGGTTGTGCTCTGGAAATGATTCATACATATTCTCTCATCCATGACGATCTCCCTGCCATGGATGACGACGACTTGCGGCGTGGAAAGCCAACCAACCATAAGGTTTTTGGAGAAGCCATCGCCATTCTCGCGGGTGATGGTTTACTCACCGAAGCCTTTGTGCTACTTAGCGACTACAATTCTTTGTTGCCTGAAAGAGCGGTGCAGGTTATAGGGGTCATTGCCGAGGCGGCAAGCTACCGTGGTATGGTGGGTGGCCAAGTGGTTGATATACTCTCACAAAATAAGCGAGCCGATCTGGAAACTGTACAGCAAATGCACAGTCGTAAAACTGCGGCGCTTATTGCCGCGGCGACGGAGTCGGGAGCGCTGACAGGAAAAGGCTCCGAAGCCCAGGTTGCTGCTCTGGCCCGATATGGTAGGGCCATTGGCCTTGCTTTTCAGATAGCAGACGATATTCTTGATATCGAGGGGGATACCGAGCTTCTCGGCAAGACCACAGGTGCAGACGAGGCTAGGGGTAAGGTGACCTATCCTGCGGCCGTTGGCCTGGAACGCTCGCGGCAAACAGCTAACGAAATGGTAAATGATGCCTTGGCAGCGTTAGAGGGGTTCGATGATAGAGCTAACCCCTTGCGTTCGCTGGCAAATTATATAATAACGAGGAAGAAGTAGCATCGCGCAGTAAGCAGGGAAATCTCTGCTCTCGGACTTAAAAAGTAACGTAGTTATCGATCCAACGACTTCAACATAAAGGTTTAGAGACGCTTTGCGCTCTGCGTTTTTAGAAAGGAGTGCCAGGTTGAGTATGGAAACCAGCAAAGAAAGTTCCCAGTCAGAGCAGGAGCGAAAGCCTCTTCTGCCTGGCATAGACGGCCCGCAGGATCTAAAGTCCTTGTCCATCGAAGAACTTTACCAGTTGGCTGAAGAGATCCGAGAGGAAATTATCTGTACTGTTGCCAGTAACGGCGGTCATCTGGCCCCTAACCTGGGAGCGGTGGAACTGACCCTGGCCCTGCACTACGTATTTGATGCCCCACAGGATCTGATCGTTTGGGATGTCGGCCATCAGGCGTATGCTCACAAACTGATAACGGGTAGAAGGGGCCGGTTTCACACGATCAGAACGCATGGGGGCATCAGTGGCTTCCCCAAACGGAGCGAGAGCCCGTATGATGCCTTTGGTGTTGGGCACGCCAGCACCTCCATCTCCGCGGCCCTGGGTCTTGCCACCGGGAAATTCATGAAGGGCGATACCGACAGGGTAATAGCCGTCATTGGTGACGGCTCCATGACCGGAGGGATGGCCTTCGAGGGACTCAACCAGGCCGGGCATCTGGAGCGCGACCTCATAGTTGTGCTCAACGACAACGAGATGTCCATCGCTCCCAATGTGGGCGCGCTGTCATCTTTTTTGAGCCGCAAGATGACCACCAAGTTGGCCGTCCGCATCAAGAGGGATGTGGCTAATGTTCTCACCAGTATTCCCGGGATAGGTGATGACATCCTGCAATTGGCGAGACGAGGTGAAGACTCGCTCAAGAGTTTCTTTACCCCCGGCATGCTCTTTGAAGCCTTGAAATTCGAGTACATTGGTCCCATCAAGGGACATCGGCTGGACCGCCTCATAGAAGCCTTCACCAATGCCAAGAACGTTAAGGGGCCGGCGTTGGTACACGCCCTAACCATCAAGGGCAAGGGCTACAAGCCTGCAGAATGTGATCCCTCCAAGTTCCACGGCCTGGGCAGATTCGAGGTGAGTACCGGCGAGCCCGTAACCAAGCCGGGGGCGCCTTCATACACTAAAATCTTTGGACAGACCATGGTGAAGCTGGCTGAGGAAGACGACAAGATAGTAGCCATCACAGCTGCTATGCCCGAGGGCACCGGTTTGAGCCAATTCGCCGCTTTGTATCCGGAGCGCTTTTTTGACGTGGGAATCTGTGAACAGCATGCAGTGACCTTCACGGCCGGCCTGGCATTGGAGGGCTTCAAACCGGTGGTGGCCATCTACAGCACCTTCTTGCAGCGGGCCTACGACCAGGTGGTTCATGATGTATGTCTGCAGAACCTACCAGTTACCTTTGTCATGGATAGGGGTGGGCTGGTGGGTGAAGACGGCCCAACGCATCATGGTGTTTTTGATCTTTCTTACCTGCGCCACGTTCCAAACCTGGTGCTAATGGCCCCGGCCGATGAAAATGAATTGCAGCGGATGCTGAAAACCGCCTTGGAGCATGATGGCCCCATAGCCTTGCGCTACCCCCGGGGCACGGCGTCAGGGGTATCCATGGACAGCGAGATCCGGACGCTTCCAATTGGCAAAGGTGAGTTGTTGTCTGAAGGCAAAGACCTGGCCATTCTCGCCATAGGTAATAGGGTGTTGCCAGCGCTTGAGGCGGCCAAGGAACTGGAAAAAGAAGGTATCAAGGCAGCTGTTGTCAATTGCCGTTTCGTAAAGCCGCTGGACCGAGACCTGATTATTCAGTTGGCCAACCAGACCAATCGATTGCTTACAGTTGAAGAAAATGCCTTGCAAGGTGGGTTTGGCACTGCCGTGCTTGAATTGCTAGCCGAAGAGGGCCACACCGGAGTTCGGATTGTTCGCTTAGGTATCAGTGATCAATTCGTGGAGCACGGCTCTCAAAAAGTGCAACGCTCCGCCTGCGGCATTGATACTCCGGGAATTGTAGAGGCCGCCCGTGCCATGGTTGCAGGCGATGGCGTCAAACAAGCCGCGTCTCAATGATAACTTGCAGCCGTCAGCATTCAGCGGTCGTCCAGTAAAGAGTTGCCATTCAGGGACTGTTTTGACAAAGGCGGTGTATGTGCTTTACGGTTTGTTTCCACTGCAGGCTGAAAGCCGATGGCTGAGCGCTTACGCCTTGATGTACTGCTGGTAGAGAGAGGGTTGGCTGAAAGCCGCCAACGTGCCGCCGCCTTGATTCTCGCCGGCAAAGTGCGGGTCGAGGGGCGCAAGGCTCTGAAAGCAGGCCAGCGAGTAGCCCCGGACGTTGAAGTGGAGGTGCTCGATTCGGGCGAGGGTTATGTAAGCCGCGGTGGCTTCAAGTTGGCCTCCGCTCTGGATACTTTCTCATTGCAGGTGGTTGGGCTAGTAGCCATGGACGTGGGCGCCTCCACGGGTGGTTTCACCGATTGTCTTCTTCGGAGAGGGGCACAAAAGGTTTACGCCATTGATGTGGGTTACGGCCAACTGGCGTGGCAGCTTCGTCAAGATTCTCGGGTAGTGGTATTGGAACGGTGTAATGTTCGTTACCTGACCCGTGAACAAGTTCCAGAGTTCGTGGATCTGGCAGTTATCGACGCCTCCTTCATCTCCCTCAAGAAAATTATTCCCAAGGTCCTCGAGTTTTTCAAGAGTGGTGGTCAGTTACTGGCACTCATTAAACCCCAGTTTGAGGTCGGGCGAAACCAGGTGGGCAAGGGAGGAGTTGTGCGTGATCCCATGCTGCATCGGCAGGTGGTGGGAGAATTGGAAGATTTCTGTCGCAGTCAGGGGCTGGAGGTTGGGGGGGTCGCGGAGTCAAGCCTGCTGGGGCCCAAAGGAAACCGTGAGTTCTTCATCTACGCTGTGAAATCTCGACAATGAAGATCCATCTTGTATTTGTTGGTAAAACCCGCGAACTCTATTTGCGAGAGGGTATAGAGGACTTCTTGGGGCGATTGCGCCGATATGTGCAGGTGGAGGTAAAAACCGTCCGTTCCGAGCGCTTGACTCGAGAAAGCCAGGCAACCAGGGTGGTGGCCGCTGAAAGCGAGAAGGTGGCAGCAGCAGTCCCCAGGGACGCTCACTTTGTAGTTCTGGATCGCCAGGGAAAACAGCTGAGCTCGGAAGGGTTGGCTCACTGGTGGCAAAGGTTGGAGCAGGCAGGCTGCCGGAAACTATGCTTTGCTGTGGGAGGGGTTCTGGGATTTTCCAACGACCTGCGGAGTCAGGCCCAAACCCTGCTCGCCCTTTCCAAAATGACCTACACCCACGAGATGAGCAGGCTAATTCTACTGGAACAGCTCTATAGGGCCTGCACCATCATGCGAGGGGAAAAGTACCACAAATAGCCTGTTTATACAGACTCCACCGCTTTTACTTCAGGTACCAATTGCTTGACGATGCGCTCTACACCCTGCTTAAGGGTCATTTGTGACATGGGGCAGCCGCTGCAGGCACCGGTCAGCCGTACTTTCACCACGCCGTTTTCTTCCACATCAACGAGCTCGATGTCGCCGCCGTCGCGTTGAAGAGCAGGCCGGATTTTGTCCAGAGCTTGTTCAATTTGTTCCTTCATCCTATCCTCCTGTAGGGGCAGAACCTGTCAGAATCTAAGCAATGACAAAACCGCTCGGCTAAACCCCTCCATATCGTCCAAAGGTCTCTCCAGCAGGATACTGACCGTCTGCCGCGCTGGAGTATGCAAACGCAACAGGGAATATAACCACTAGTGGTAAAGAATGCAACCGCTTTTGATTTCGGAATTCGGAATTCGAATTCAACTCGTTCTCCTTCTTGAATTCAAAATCCCAAACCTGTACATCAGTTTTAAAAAAAAGAATTCCAAATATGTTTGGATCATTGCATATTGGAATTTGAGATTTATTTGTAATTTGGTGCTTGGGATTTGGGATTTGTCCTTCGGACTCCCACTTTTCGGGCGGGTTCCCGGTTTCGGAAGGCGGATTGCTGATTACGGCACGCACTTTGCTTCCCTGATGATATAAAATGCTAGATAGACTGCGAGGGATAGTATGAAAGAAGGGATCATCCGAAAGATCAAGGAATATCAGGCCGTAGTAGGGATTGTGGGGCTCGGATATGTGGGTCTTCCCCTGATGTTACGTTTTACAGAGGTGGGGTTTCCTGTGCTGGGCTTTGACATCGATGAAGCTAAAGTGGCCAAGCTCAACAATGGGGAGAGCTATATCGGCCATATCCCATCGGCAGCCATTGCTGAGAAGCGGCAGCAGGAGGTGCAGCTAGGAGGAGGAAAGACCGTGCCTCTTCTTGATGCCACCAGTGACTACAGTCGGGCCTCTGAAACAGATGTGCTCATTCTCTGTGTGCCAACCCCTCTCAACAGACATCGTGAACCGGATCTATCTTATGTGCGCCATACCATTGAGTCATTGCAACCGTACCTACGGCGGGGACAGATGATCAGCCTGGAGAGCACCACCTATCCGGGCACCACCGAGGAGGAACTTCGGTCCAGAATTGAGAAGTCCGGTTTTATAATCGGCAAGGACGTTTTCTTGGTCTATTCACCGGAGCGGGAGGATCCGGGCAATCCCATTTACCATACCGAGAATATCCCTAAGGTTTGCGGCGGCTCAACCAAAGAGTGTTTGGAGGTGGGCCAAGTCCTTTACAGTATGGTGGTGGGGCAGGTTGTGCCGTTGTCTTCTACCCGGGCAGCTGAGTTAACCAAACTATTGGAAAACATCTACCGGGCGGTGAACATCGGGCTGGTAAACGAGCTCAAGATAGTGGCGGATCGGATGGGAATAGACATTCGGGAGGTTATTGATGCTGCTGCCACCAAGCCTTTCGGATTCACGCCATTCTATCCAGGTCCGGGCTTAGGCGGACACTGCATTCCCATTGACCCCTTTTACCTGACCTGGAAGGCTCGAGAATACGGGATTAACACTCGCTTCATAGAACTTGCCGGTGAGGTGAATACGGCCATGCCCCAATGGGTGGTGGGGAAGGTGATAGATGCCTTGAATGAAAAGGGTCAGTCGCTCAAAGGGGCAAAGATACTGGTGCTGGGCCTGGCCTACAAGAAAAATGTTGACGATCCTCGGGAGTCGCCGGCCATGGAGATTATGGAAATCCTTAGGAGCAAGGGAGCGGAACTATGTTACAGTGATCCCCACGTTCCGGTATTTCCCCCCATGCGTCGGCACCAATTTGAATTGCAGTCTGTGGAGCTGACCCCGGAAGCGCTTCAAAACCTTGATTGTGTGCTGTTGATTACCGATCACGACGATTTTCCCTATGATCTCATTGCCGCCCACGCATCGCTCATAGTGGACACCCGCGGTGTCTACCGTGACGATGAACCCAATGTGGTCAAGGCGTGAGCTGTTAATTCTTTCGCGTTAATTTGCTGCACAAGTCTCTTAAATCCCCATAGGCTTTCCTGCCAAAGACCATGTCGGCTTGAAGCAGTTGGTTCGCGGGGACTTCCCCAGTGTCGAGGGGCTTTCTTTTTTCTCTTGGCTTATGGTATGGTTACTAATTGAATAGCCAAGCAGTTTCGGCCCATACCGAGGACGATATCGTCTGGGTGTTGGCAAACAAGAAGTGGGAGGTTCAACGTGTCCAAAGGCAAAGAAATCCATGTTCGTTGCATGCGGTGCCAAGAATTGGTTCCTTCGTCTATTAGCTTCAAAGATAAGAAGAGCTTTGATATGGAGACCCTCATTAAGAATCGGCCTGCATGCCCCAGATGCGGAGATATGACGAGTTACGATAAAAAAAATATATGTATCCGTGACGAAAGTGGGGAATTCGTTTGTATCGACATCAAATGAGAACAGACCATCTCACAGCCATCTCGGTATCCCCAACGGTTCCGGTGGGGAGCAAGCCTGAAGCATAGACTGAAGAGAGGAAGAGGCGGAGAAGCAGTCCCGCCAAAAAAAAAGTATGGGTATCGAAAGACGGCTCCATCCCAGAATCCTGGTTAAGTGGCCCGCCATACTGGAAACTCCGCAAGGTTCAGTAGAAGGAGAGACAAAGGACATTAGCGTCGACGGTGTATTCATCTTCTGCTCAAAAGAGCCTGAGATTGGAGAAAACTTCTCTATTCTTCTAAAGCCTTCCGAACAGCGAACCATTTCTGTAGTTGTCGAAAAGATCTGGTCAGGTAGCTTTACTATTGACAATAGAACAGTGTTCGGTATGGGTGTGCAGTTCATCCAAATCTCACCTGAAGACCGAAACTACATAGCTGTCTTGGTTGAACAGGGCAGTAATGAGTAGCCATCTGGATCCTTCTCCTTCTCATACCTTTAATTCTGGGAAAGTCTAGATGTTGGCAAGAGTCATTTACCCTTCCAATCATTGATCTGCAGCCATATATAATGCCAGTATTCTTGGAACAGATACCTTCTTGCAAAGCGATATCCAAAGTAATCCACTAATGCACTAGGACTTGCGCTCACTCATCAAGATCTACAGCTTCAAGTAGCATTTTTCTCGTAAGCGTAACTGTTGCGCCTGCATAGACAGCTTTAGACCAAGGGAAGGTAATAAACATGAAGATCGAAGAAATCAAAGAAGTAGTCAGAGATCGATATGGCAAATTTGCCGAGAAAGGTGGCAGCAAGGAGTCCTGTTGACCGAGCCAGCAAGAGTCCAGTTCGGGCTTTGCAGTGGATCAGGGGCTCTACGGAGAGGCGGAACTTGCCCAGGTGCCGGAGGCTGCCCGCAACTTGTCTCGGGGGTGCGGTAACCCTACAGGTTTCGCAGATCTTCAGCCCGGTGAGACGGTTGTGGACTTGGGCTGTGGAGGTGGGATAGACGTTGTTCTGGCTGCTCAGAAGGTTGGCTCACAAGGTAGAGTGGTCGGAATAGATTTTGCTGGCCAGATGATCGAGCGTGCCAAGGGGGCTGTGGCGGAGGCAGGTTTACAAGACAGAAGCATTGAACTCCAGGTTGCAGATATGGAAGAAACAGAGCTTCCAGGCAGTTTCGCAGATGTCGTGATATCCAACTGCGTCATCAACCTGTGTCCTAACAAGGACTCGGTGTATGAAGAAGCCTTTCGTATCTTGAGTCCTGGTGGACGTCTCGCCATCTCTGATATAGTTCTCACAGAAGACATCGCCCCCCAGCTACGAGAGCGCTTCCAGTCAATCTGGGCAGGATGCTTGGGAGGGGCTATTCCTGAAGAGAACTACTTGCAGACGTTGAGCAAAGCGGGATTTGTCGAAATCAAAATTGTCGCTCGTCATGCCCTAACCCCCGATGAGCTGAAAGCAATGGCCAGTTGTCCAAGCGAGGAGTTCGCACCTGCCCCTGCGGAAGAAGACCTCGCTGTCGTGCAAGGAAAAGTGACGAGCATTAAATTCAACGCAATCAAGCCTTAGTATGCTGAAAGTAGATCCACATCCAGATTATCCTCCAGAGGAGGGCAGGTATCTCAGGGGGAATGATTTCTCTACGGTCGCAGTAGCGATTATTTTGAACTGTGACGGGGACAAGATCCCTCCTGATCTTGAGAACCTTATTAGGGCTGGCATAGAAACGGGGGCAGCCCTTTCCGGAAGTGTACAAACCGAGAATGTTGGGTTTGAGAAGATTGTGTGCAACATCGTAGCGAATCCCAATATTCGCTACCTGATTCTCGGTGGTCCAGAATCAGAAGGTCATTTGACGGGAGAGGCCATGAAAGCTCTGATTGACCAGGGTGTTGATGAGAAGAAGCGTATCATCGGCACCGATGCCCCCCATCCTTTCCTGTTTAATCTGTCCTTTGAGATGATCGAACGTTTCCGGCAGCAGCTTTCTCTGATCGACATTCAATTTGAGGGAGACCCGGAGTTAATCAGAAAGGCTGTCTGGTCGTGTTATCAAGAGAGTCCTGTGGAGTTTCGTGGTTATTCATTGTACGACCCTGGTGCATATCCAGAGCCACCTCTCACTGGTAAGATTACCTGGCGTATCACCAAGCCTTGGGCTGAAGTCTTGGATGAAAAGGAGCGTGAAGGCAAGAGAAGGGCGCAAAAGCTAATGGAGCGGCTGCGAGCAAGAGCCAAGGAAAAACAAGAGAGCTGAGCAAGGCAGGTGAAAACACCACCTAAATAACTGGTTAGCGGGAAATGTCTGGCATCTGGGTGAATATCACTGATATACAGCCAGAAAAACGAAACCTCAGGTTTTTGCCATCTCTAAATCATACCTTTAACAAATCCAACTTCGGCTCCACTTGCTTGTTTGGCAAGCTATCTACAATTTCCCATCACAGGTATCCCCACCAACATCTTGATGACACCTAGTCGTACCTACATTTCCATTATTTGGGGGGTCGCTCTACTGATAGCGATGGCTGGCCCAATGGACTAATATGCAATCCAACTGACCGATCAGGATCTTGCCTGTTTCTCATCATAACAGAAACTCTCCGACCTCTTTTAACTTGAGGCTTGACTGAGCGACCTATAGAGATTAATGTGCACGTACTAAGGGTCCAGTCATATTGAAAGGTCGATTTCGCTCTGAAGGATCGTTTCCTTTGCCAAAGCGGTGACCTGAGATTTGGGACCATAACAGAAACTTTTTGAAGGAGGTCAGCACTGTGGCAGAAGGAACTGTAAAGTGGTTTAGTGAGCAGAAAGGCTACGGCTTCATTGAGCAGGATGACGGAGGGGACATATTCGTTCATCACTCCGACATTAATATGTCCGGATTTAAGACCCTCGCTGAAGGTGACCAGGTGAGTTTCGAGGTTGGAGAGGGCACCAAAGGGCCTGCGGCCAAGAACGTCACGAAGCTTTAATTGGCAGCAACACACTTATCACGGGCATCTCGCCGATATCAGACGAGAAGCCCTTTCTTTTTGTTGCATGGGCAACTGCAACAGATGATGCGTGGTTAGGCGTTTTGAGTATCAAAGAATTAGTGGAGAGTCGGCTGATCCCTATTGTTTAATTTGTGCTGTGGATTATTCAATGGCGCAAATTGAATCAACGCATGTTAATGGAGGATTGCTTCTATGAATATGTATATCGGCAACTTAGCCCATGACGTCACAGAGGATGATCTGAGAAATGCCTTCTCTGAGTTCGGCGAAGTGGCAAGTGTGAAAATCATCATTGATAAGTTCTCAGGACGATCTAAGGGGTTTGGCTTTGTGGAAATGCCGAGCAACTCGGAAGCTGACCAGGCGATCAAGGCTTTGAATGGTAAGGCTTTTAATGGTCGCAGTATAAAAGTTAACCAAGCTGAAGCGAAACGTAAACGTCCGCAGCGTAGACATAGATATTAGCACCCATCAACTCGCTGGTTATAGCAACAGGAGTGTTGCCCGGGCCTAAGTAATCCTTCTGAGCCCCCATGCTGCCCGCCTGCCTCAGCAAAATGGTGGTTTTACGGATTGACATAATCAACAGGTTTACATTAGCCTAAGAGTATGCTGCATTCCCCGCGCTAGCGAATACCCACAAACCTCAATTGGCTTCCTGCTGAACTCCCTGCACTTACTCCGCTGAGAAGAAGGAACACGGAAAATGAAAACTAACTCTCAGACGAAGTGTGCCAATTGTGGAGCTACCTATTCTTACGTGGTGCAAGGTAGGAGAGATTATTTCATTCCTTGGGGGTCTTACTTTCTCTGTGACAAGTGCCACAGATTCGCTATCATGGAAGCATTGAAGGCTGAGCTAAAGCCTCCATTTGGATCTCCTAAATAATACAGTGGTTCGCACCAAATCGCTCACTATGGCCTTCGCTGGACTGACCAGCGGGGGCTTTTCTTTTTAGTGTTATCAATCAGGTGACATCTCCCCATATTATGTATCCGGGTTAGACTAGTAGAGGCGTGGGTATAGCAACGTTAGGGTTTACATCGGATAACCGATTAGGCGGGACGTAAAAACAAGCCTTGAGAGTTCTTCCCGTTGATCGGCACTGCTGCCAAGCTAGTTGACATCAGTCTGCCAACCTAGTTTACACCGTGTAACTTCCCGAAAATAAAGACTCTTTGTGCGACCAGAGAAGAGCTGTCAACTTAGTTGACTTTTTCTCAATAAAACGAGATTGGTTTCTACTCGGTGTCTCCTCCTCGGATGCATAAAAAATATCTAGTAATATCAATTTGTTAAATGGGTATTTTAAATTTAATTCATTTGCTGCAGAGTTGGCATGCCACTTGCCTAAATAAAGAGGCAAAGGTTGATGATTTTTTGGATAAGTCGTAACCGAAGGAGGGGGGTCATGAAGAAATGCATGATAACAATTACGGAGGTCTTGGAAAACGAGACTTGTCAAACCGTGGTACTGGATATCTCTGAGAGGTCCATTTCAGTAAATTGCCCAAAAAGCACTGGGATTGAGGTCGAATCCATCAATAGAGATTCTCATTTTGAACTCATTTTCAAACTGCCTCACATTGATCAGCAACTTCACCTCCAATGTAAGACTCGTCATAGGCGTGACATTCCTAACGAGGTTGAATGTGGTGCGACTTTTGGAGTCTCTAGTGAAACCTATTTAGGGCACAATTGCCAATTGGCCGCATAAGGATAAAAGTAAGCACCATCTCACAGAACATGCTCGTGCTCAGAATGTGGACTTAGATCTTAATAGTCCAGCATCTTGAGCTCAGACGGAGCTGTTATAGATAGTCATAATTTCATGACCGTTCCCCGTTGCCTCATCTCCCCCTTTTAATGATGACACGCACTGTCCAACTGCTAGCTCGGCCTGGATCCTGTGTTCACTCGGTGCACGGCTGGTCCTCAGCTTATACTGAGATTAGAAACCCAATGGCATATTTCCTGCAATCTTGATTGCTGCGAGGAGAGAGACTGTACACTTTTCTTTTTCGTATACCAACCTCCCTTTTCAAAAGCCCTCACACTAACACTTGCGGTGGGGGCAACCAGCAAGAGAGGCGGACACAATGGCATTTGAAGACCACCGCGCACATCCAAGGGCAAACCTGAGATGGCCTGTTTCCGTTCAACTTAGTGGTGCAGTCACTGAAGGAGTGACGAAAGACATTAGCGAAGGCGGTGCCTACGTGTGCTGTACTAACCCATTGGGACCAAACGAAGTCCTTGATATGGTCATAAATGCCCCAGATAAACCACTGAATGTCAAAGCTGAGGTGGTGTGGTCGAGTATGTCTGGCCTTGATGACGAGATTACTCCAGGGGGAATGGGTGTTCGTTTTCTGAATATCGGTAGTGAAGACAGAAGAATCATTGCTAAAGCGGTAGCTGAACACCTGAGTGAAGATATGGAATCTGAAGAGTTGCAAGCTTCGATGTTTGATACGTTAGAAATCGACTAGCCCGCATATTTCATGCTGCCTAGATTGCCTCTGTTATCTACACCTGATAAGATATTCATGGCATAGTTCCTGCATTTTGAAGTAAGCTGCCAAACTGGGTTGGCAATCGTTGTTCTTAGGGAGTTATCCATGAAGAAATTCTTACTGGTTCTCTTTATCTTTGCTGCAATTGGCTGCGCCCACGCTCCTGATTATCCTCTGCCCGGCAAGCCTGAGTTCTCCACAGATGAAGGGAGAAACTGCGCTATTAAATGTCAGACAATACACGATGAGTGTAACTCGCCTGCCTCCGAATGCAACCAAGAACTCGACCAGTGTTACCAGCTTTGCAAGGAACTGTTAGAATAGCCTTGGTATATCTGAAACTCCACTCCACCCTTCATTTTACTGACCTCCACCTCACAACTCAGCGGACGGAAAACAGTTTTAAATCGTCTACTATTTATTCTTAAGTATTACAGAATATTTCAAGGTTTTTTATTGCAATACCTTGAAAAATCGCTATACTCCTTAGTTTATGAGCAAGGCAGTGGTTTCATTCAAAATCGACTCCGGAATAAAGGAAATCCTCCAGAAGTTAGCGGAAGAGGATACCCGCACCCTCAGCAATTATCTTGTGACCATTATTCAAGACCACCTCAAAGCCAAAGGCATCCCCTGGGGAGCGGAAGAGCAGCACGAGGAAAACGAGAAAGAAGAAAGCGCGATTCGCTTCTCTAGCAAGAATATCACTCCTCCACCTACTGATGACCATTAACCCGGGTAAGACCAATCTGAGATAGCTTGATCAGACCTCCAACTGGCACTATCTTGAGGCCGGTCCACATTGAAATGGCGGGATTGGCAGAAGAGGGGAATGATGGCTGAGAGAATCTGGCACCATTTCTATGATGAGGGTGTTCCTTTCGAAATTGAACCACCTGAGGACCACCTTTTTGTTCAACTGGAAAAAGCGGCTCTAGAGTTTCCTCAGGTCATTGCTACCGATTTCATGGGGGCCCGTCTTACTTACCGGCAATTGGCCGAGCAGGTGAACCGATTTGCCTCCTCCCTCAGTGGTATGGGTGTCGAGCCCGGTGACCGGATAGCCATTATGCTGCCCAATTGTCCGCAAACCATTATCGCCTACTATGCCGCCCTCAGCATTGGCGCCGTGGTGGTAATGACCAATCCCATGTACGTGGAGAGGGAGATGGCCCATCAGTTTGCTGATGCTGGGGTAAAAGTGCTGGTGGGCTTGGATCATCTCATGCCGCGGATCGAGAAGGTCTGGAAAGAGACACCCGTGGAACAGCTCATCATCACCAGCATCCGGGATTGCCTTCCTTTTCCACTAAACATGCTCTATCCACTGAAAGCTAGAAAACAGAAGCTGAATCTGAGGGTGCCTTATGGAGAGTCTGTCCATTCGTTTAAGAGTCTGGTTAAGAACAGCCCTGGGAACCCGCCCCGACCAGAGGTGGCTATGGATGACCTGGCCGTGCTCCAATACACCGGAGGAACCACGGGCATAGCCAAGGGTGCCATGCTTACCCATCGCAACCTCATGGCCAATGTGATTCAGCTCATGGCCTGGTGCCCGCTCAACCGCGGACAGGAACGCATCCTCTGTGTGGCCCCATTTTTCCATGTGCTGGGCATGACCGTACTCATGAATCATTCCGTTTGCTGCTGCGGTTCAATGATCTTGCTGCCTCGCTTCGAAATCAATAATCTTCTCAAGACCACCGTGAAGGCCAGACCAACCATTGCGGTCCTGGTCCCAACTATCTTTACGGCCATGGTCAACTACCCTGAGATATCCAGATGCGATATCTCCTCGATCAACTACTGTTTCAGCGGTTCGGCCCCCTTGCCGGTAGAAATCATGAATCAATTTGAGGAAATTACCGGCGGTATTATCTTTGAGGCCTATGGTCTTACCGAGGCATCACCCGTGACCCACGCGAACCCTATTAAAGGCGAGCGAAAGCCGGGAAGCGTCGGTATTGCCTTACCCTCCACGGACGCCAAGGTCATGGACCTGGAGAGCGGCACCAGGGAGCTGCCTGTGGGCGAACCCGGAGAACTGGTGGTGAAAGGGCCTCAGGTCATGAGCGGCTATTGGAATATGGAGGAAGAGAGCGCAGAAACCCTCAGGGATGGCTGGCTCTATACCGGGGACATAGCCTATATGGATGCGGACGGCTATGTCTTCATCGTGGATCGCAAAAAAGACATGATCATTGCCGGGGGCTATAATGTCTACCCGCGGGAAATCGATGAAGTGCTCTACGAACACCCTAAGATTGCCGACGCAGTGAGCATTGGTGTTCCCGATGCTTACCGAGGTGAGACCGTGAAGGTATTCGTTGTGGTCAAACCGGAAGAAACCCTTACGGAAGAAGAAGTTATAGCTCACTGCAAGGATAAACTAGCAGCCTATAAGGTTCCTAGTATAGTGGAATTTCGCCAGGAACTTCCCAAGAGCATGGTGGGAAAGGTGCTTCGCAAGGAACTCCGTGCCGCAGAATCCCGCACCATCGAGGGGGAGGGCGCACCCGGATAGGTGATAATTTGGTAGCCGGCAAGAGTCCTTTTCTTAGCC
>Ga0255039_10000064_pt1 | contig 33058 bp, 36 predicted proteins | sample BC1_12_1_MG_FD_181713 | JGI IMG/M metagenome (GOLD analysis project Ga0255039, IMG submission 181713) | Seawater microbial communities from Strait of Georgia, British Columbia, Canada - BC1_12_1 | ecosystem: Environmental > Aquatic > Marine > Strait | place: Canada: British Columbia | collected... | reverse complement strand
AGATAGTCCAGACTAGTCTCTTTTTTTGTCCAATCATTTTAGTATCTACTAAAGTACTTTAAGGAAACCGTTCAGACAAAGGAGGTGATAAAGATGGCCAAAAAGGAGAAAAATGATTGCGGATGTGGTTGCCTGCCCTTGAAGAAGAAAGGCGGGAGTGAGCCAAAGCCGGAGGCTAAAAAGTCCGAAAAAACAAAGAAGTAAATGACTCTGGCATACCAAAGTCTAGCCTACAATGCGGGTCACATCTTAAGTTTTTTCCTTACGCTTTTTATTCTTCATTCTTAAGATGTGACCCCACCTAGGGGGTAAGCCGAAGTTCTTGTCCTGCCCATATGGTGGACCCTTGGATATCGTTGTATCTCCTCAGGCTGGCTATAGAGACGCCTGTTCTTCTGGCAATGCGGCCCAAGGTATCTCCTTCCCTAACCAGGTAATGGCTTTCAGAGACCTTCTCCTTTTCTCTGCTTCCACCGTTTCCAAGTTTTTGCATGGCAATACGCAGCTTGGGACCAAATCCAGGAGGAACCTTAATCTTGTAGTTTCCTTTGGGCACATAGTTTCTGCGGAATTGCGGATTGAGTTCTTTGAGAGCCTTGAAATCTGTATCCAGGGCAAGGGCCAGTTCGGTCAATTGTAAGTGTTTAGTAGTTCTCACCTCTACTGAATCGTACCATATCCTTCTGTAGCTCTGCGCCGGGGGTAGGTCAAACCCATAGTGTTGTGGGTTCTCCATGATAATTTTGACGGCAGCGATGCGGAAAATATATCGCTCTGTTTCCAGAGGCAGATCGAGTCTGTAAAAATCCTTGACCTTTTGTTTCTTTATTTCTCTCTTTAGGAAAGCGTCACCACAATTGTATGCGGCCAGGGCTAAAGTCCAGTTGTCGAATGTATCATGTAACCGTGTCAGGTATGTAATGGCTGCTTCAGTAGAGCGTTCAAAGTCCAACCGTTCGTCTAGCATTCGATTTTTTCGAAGCCCATATCGTCTACCGGTGCGGGCCATAAACTGCCAGAGTCCGGCGGCTCTCTTGCTCGATCTGATAGTGGTGATTAGGGCGCTCTCCGCCACAGCCACGTACTTGAGGTCATCTGGCATTTCAGCTTCGGCCAATTTCTCCTCAATGTAGGGGAAATAGCGCCCGGCTCTCTTAAGCCACAGAAAAACTTGGGCCCGATCCCAAACTGCAATTGTGAATTCTCTATCCAGCATCTCCAAGACACGCTGGTTCTCGAGAGGGATGGGCTCATGGCAAAGGCTGATCGACCCGGGAAGGGGAAAGTCACTCAGAACTCCAGCAGGAGCGGACTCCTCGGCGGGACCCGTAGAAGAGGTAAGACCCACCACCACAAGATTAAGAACCAAGAGAAGGGCTATTGCTCCGAGGAGAGAAACCAGTAGTCGCTTACTATTCAACGATGGCAGATAAGAGCGAATCACTGTAAGTGACCTTTCGCGTATCTAAAATTGTACCGACAGTTGTCGAGACTCAGCGTAGACGTCAATGAGCTATATTGGCTATGGAACACGCAGTGCTTTCTTAAAACGGTTGTCCACTCACGATTTTCCTTGTTCCAACCTAAGCTCAAAGCAACATCCGTACCATGCAAATCGTCGTCATGAGGCAGGGGTCAGATCTTTTGTTTTGTAAAATCGAATCTTCTGAGGTAAAAATAGCTAATTCTTTGCAATCAAACTATCTATTCTTAAAGTAATCAGCACAGTCCTAAGATCATGTCTGCGAACGAAACCGTCGTTGTACTGGGAGCCAGTCCCAAACCAGAGCGCTACTCCAACCAGGCGGTCCGTGCTCTCGTGGAGCATGGCCATAAAGTCATTCCAGTTCATCCTTTACTGAAACAAATAGCAGGGGTTCCTGCGGTAACGGCCCTGAATCAGATAAATGGTACAGTGAACACCCTTAGCCTGTATGTTGGTCCAGAGAGAGGTATGGCGCTGCTCAAGGACATGATAGATTTAAAACCGGAGAGGGTAATTATGAATCCGGGGACAGAATCAGACGAAATCGAGGAGCAGTTGAGTGCCAACAACATACCCGTGCTCAGAGCGTGCACCCTGGTCATGCTAAGAACGGATCAATTTTAAGTGAGATGGGGTCGAAGTTTATTTGCAAGCTCCAATGAACTTAGAAATTAAGCTCAGACCCCACGTTGAGAAAAAGGAGGATCAAATGAGCGTTAAAGTAACATGGTACAGCCACGCCTGTGTTTTGATTGAAACGGAAGGGACTAATTTACTGATTGATCCGTTTATTAGCGGCAATCCTCTGGCACCAGTCACGCCAGGTGAAATCCCGGCCGACTATATCTTGGTCTCGCACGGCCACGGTGATCACGTGGGGGATACCGTAGATATTGCCAAGCGGACTGGTGCCACTGTGATTTCCAACTTCGAAATACACAATTGGCTACTGAACCAGGGGGTAGAAAACGGTCATCCACAGCACATCGGAGGCGGATTCGACTATCCGTGGGGGCGGGTCAAACTGACGATTGCCCAGCACGGTTCAGCCCTTCCGGATGGTTCATACGGTGGCAATCCATGTGGTTTTCTGTTCTATGTGCAGGGGAAGAAGATATATCATGCCTGTGATACCGGCCTTTTTTACGATATGAAGCTGATCGGGGAAGAGGGAATTGACCTGGCCATATTGCCCATCGGAGACAATTTCACCATGGGTCCGGAAGATGGCCTCAGGGCGGTGAAGCTAATCGAACCCAAAAAAGTTCTTCCCATCCACTATGACACCTTTGACATGATCAAACAGGATCCTGCGGCTTGGAAAGAGCGGGTGGAACAAGAGACCTTGACCCAGGTGACAGTACTCGAGCCGGGTGAATATGTCGAGCTTTAGTACTGAGGGGCCAGATTTCAGCTTTTACCACTACGGTAAGAATGACACCTCCCAGCTGGTGAAGTTACTTCAAGACTACGATGAGATAGAAGTGAGAATCCGGAGTATGCAATAGAGACACCTAGGAGAAAATGGGGTCAAACCTTGACTACTATCAGAGAAGGCGAGCATGAGGTCAGGGTTTGACCCCATTCATTTTATTGGAAAATGGACACCAATGTAGTCATCATCGGGGCAGGGATAGCGGGTCTAGCGGCGGGCTACCAATTGAAAAAGGCCGGCTGCGACTCCATCATTCTTGAGGCGCTTTCATTCGTCGGCGGGAGAATGAGCTCTGAAGAATGCGAAGGATTTATCATCGACAAGGGTGCTTATACCTTCCCGGACGCTCACAGGAATCTTCGCAGTTTCATCCAAGATCTCGGTTTCAAAGACCATCTGGTGCCAACCTCCGGAACTACTTCGACCTTCAGCGGCGGTAGGGAGTATCAGATCAAAATCGGATCGCCGATAGATTTTTTGACATACAAACTCCTTACAGGCAGAAACAAAAGGGATATGATCAAACTGTTTCTGTACGCTCAATCCTTGGGAAAAGCCTTGGATATAGGCCGCCCCACAAGTAAGACCTTCGATTTGGAAAGACAATCTGCGGCGGAATATCTGCTGGAAAGCTACGATGAGGAAATTCTGGAGAAAATTGCTTACCCCATCTTCAGTGAAGTCTTTTTGGGGGTCCCAGAGCAGAATTCGAAATTAGCTTTCCTGGCTACCATCAAGAACTTGACCACATTCAAGATTTTCGCTTTTACCGAAGGCATGGGTGTGGTGCCAGAGCAAATGATGAGAGAACTCGATGTCAGGCTGAATTCACCGGTGGTCAAAATTGCACCAGCTTCCCGGGAAGGTCTTTATGAAATTCACGTTGGAGGAGAAAACCCCAGGTCGTATCTTGCGGAGGGCGTGATTTTGGCCGTGCCTTTGCCTCTGGTGATAAACATAGTTGATGGCCTACCGGAGGATTTGGCAGACGGTTTTCGAAGTGTTCGCTACGCGCCGAGCATTGTTACAGCGCTGGCAGTTGACAGGGAGTACCCGGCCACCTCAATGATCAATAACCTGCTCCGTAAGGACGATGGGGTTATAGCCACCGTTATATTTGACCACCACAAGAGCCCCCACCGAACTCCCAAGGGCAAGAGCCTGGTAACAGCTATTCTCTGCGAGTCAGCCAGTCGCATGTTGTTTGCTGAACCTGACGGTAAGATTACGGAGGCTGTGCTCGGGGATGTGGACAAGCGCTATCATGGTTTTGCAGACAAACTGATTTTTTCAAAAGTTTATCGCTGGCCACACGGGGCGGTGCAGTTGATGCCCGGCTCTGTGCGGCAGCAGCATGAGTTGAGGAAAATGCTGGCAGAATTCCGAGGCAATCTTCTTTTCGCCGGCGACGGCCTGTACAAGTCCAGTCTGGAAATAAGTTTTAATACTGGGGTAGAGGCTGCCAACCGAATAATGGAAAGGCTAGGATTATAAGGAGTATGAAGTGAAGGGGGAAATTCAAAAACTGCTCGAGATGCTGTCGCCAAGATTTGATTGGGACAAACATTGGGCAAAGGATGATGCCGAAGGTATCGAAGGACTATTTCGAAAATGCGTCAAGCTCGCCACCTCTACCGAGGGCGATTACCACGACTGTGGCAGTTACAAAGCCGAGGATACCCCGAGAGGAATGTATCGTCTTTTCTATCTGCTGGAACCGGAAGCGGTCGATTTTTCAAGTATGTATAGGGGTGGCCTTTTTAGTTTTGTCTCCGCTGACGAACGATTCTTGGTGCGGACTTCTCTTTTCGAATACGAGTTGGGTCTTTATTTCTTGGCCCCAGAAGAGCTCATCGACAAGAGCGATGCAGCCTGTGTACCTTCGGCCTGGCCAGGGGCTGACAACAGGATCCGGTTAACCGACCCTGTGGGTATTGACTTTTTTGAGATGGTCAAAAGAATAGTTGAACATGAATTTGAAATATATCCGGTGGGGGAGTTCAAAGTATAAGGCGCAAAACGCAGAAAACAACCTTCGACCCATTCGATGAACTCAGGTCAGGTGGCGCATGGCGGATCACTAAGCTGGTTTATTTGATTCTGTTCATCCCATCCCGGTTTTCTGCTCTAGTTCGCGGGCAATTCGCGCACCTTCCTTTTCGTCCACAAAGTACAGAATGATTCCCCCACCTATAAATAGTATTAAAATTGAGAGGATAGCATGACGCGGATTGCCGGTGAGAACACCCACTAAACCCATCAGTACGGGACCGATCACAGCGGCAAATTTACCCAGCATATTATAGAATCCGAAAAACTCAGCCGCCCTATTGGCGGGGATGATGCGAGAGTAAAAAGAGCGGCTCAAGGACTGTACCCCGCCCTGAACCAGACCGATGGCCACCGCCAGTACGTAAAACTCGCCTGGACTGTCCATGAATCTGCCCCATACAGTGACCCCTATGTAAACTCCAATGCCCAGTAAAATGGAAGTTTTGGTGCCCAACTTCTCGCCGAGTTTGCCGAAAAGGATGGCGGCAGGGAAGCCCACAAATTGAACGATGAGCAAAGCCACGATGAGGCTATCGGCAGGAAAACCCAGGGACATGCCGTAGTCCACCGCCATTCTGACGATGGTGTCAACCCCATCTATGTAGAGCCAATAAGCTATGAGAAATAAGAACACTACCCGCAGTTTGCGAATCTCAGCAAAGGTTGTTTTAAGCTGCAGCAAACCACTGCCGATCATCTTCCAGCCGCTTGTTTTGCGATGGGTCGGTGGCTCCTTTACCCAGATCATTATAGGCAAGGAGAAGATAGCCCACCAGATAGCGACGCTGATAAAAGAGATACGCACGGCTGTACCGGCATCGGGCAGGCCAAACCAAGCGGGCTTCAGGGTCATGAGGACGTTGAAAGCGAACAACAGTCCGCCACCCAAATAACCCAGTCCAAAGCCCAGAGCTGAGACCATATCTTCTTTGCCGGAGGGAGCGACGCTTATCAGGAGTGAATCATAGAACACATTGCTACCGGAAAAGCCGATGATCCCCACCATGTATATTAGAACGGCAATGTGCCAGGCTCCCCGGGCCACGAAGAAAAGGCTGCCGGTCATGACAACGCCCATGGCGGCAAAAAAGAGGAGGAATTTTTTCTTTACTCCGCCCTGATCGCCGATTGCTCCAAGCAGCGGTGCCATGGCGACCACAATGAGGCTGGCTATGGAATTGGCTAGTCCCAGGCGAAATGTACTGGTAGTGGCCTCTACGCCCACATTCCAGTACTCTTTGAAGAATATCGGAAAGAAGCCCGCCATTACGGTGGTGGCAAAGGCGGAATTGGCCCAATCGTAGAGGGCCCAGGATATGACTTTTCTGTCAGTGGCTAGATTTGGCATGCCAGCGGTCGTCTCAATCTCTGCAGGGATATCTCCGTGGTTCAGACTTTCGAGAAGTCTTTACAAAATTCTCACACTATTTTTTCAAGAAAAAGGCTGGAGGCGGAATTGACCTCAGTCTCGTTTATAATCCATGAACCGACAGATTCCAAGGATCAAAAGTTTTTCAACAACTCACAAAGAACACGTTTGTATGTAATGGCTTGGACTCTTTTCCTACTAATGATTATCATACTCACAAAGAACACACGGCGATAATCCACCAAGGTGGAAAGGAGACAGTTATGAAATCACCATCACCAGGTTCAGATAACCGGTCTGGCCGCAGGTTTTTCCTGAAGCAGTTTGGCGTCTTTGCTCTGCTTTTGGGATTCCCGGTGTGGGCCTGGGGTTTTGTCCGAGAACATTTTCCAATTACACTGGCAAAAAACTCCTCCGAGCCTACCAAGAAGAAGGAGCTGGATGTGACTGATAAAGTTGTAAGAAGTGATGAAGAATGGCGCCGGCTGCTTACCCCGGAGCAATTCAAGATTACCAGAAGAAAAGGTACTGAACCAGCGTTTAGTGGCGAATACGACAACTTCAAGGGGAAAGGTATCTATCAGTGTGTAGGATGTGATAACCATTTATTCAGCTCGGATACCAAGTTTGACTCCGGCACGGGCTGGCCCAGTTTTTGGGAGCCGATTTCCAAGAACAATATCAGAATAGAAGCGGATAACAGCTTTTTCATGAGAAGGACTGAGGTGTTGTGCAACCGGTGTGACGGACATCTTGGACATGTTTTCAATGATGGCCCACCTCCCACGGGGATGCGCTACTGCATTAATTCGCTGGCACTCAAGTTTGCGCCGACCAAGAACGAGTAGAATGGAAGTCGCACCGAATAAAAAATACAAAATTGGACGTGTTCGTCCTTGGACGGTATTATTCCTGGTAGTTGTGACGGTTCTGGGCGGCGGCCCTATTCTTCATGGCTGCGACAGTTCAAATCAGGACTGGCGACCTGCGAAAGAGAGGAACAATATGGAACTGGCAAAAGGTTATTCGAGCCACAATGTGGCTATTCCCCCAATAGACCTCGAGGCGCCAGGTAATACGGAAACGGCAACCTTTGCCCTGGGCTGATTCTGGGGTCCAGATGCTCAGTTTGGGAGCATCGATGGTGTCATTCGAACCCGGGTTGGATATGCAGGTGGTACAACAAAAAATCCCACCTATCACAATCTTGTTGATCATACCGAGACGATCCAGATGGACTATGATCCTGCCAGGATCACATACAGCGAGCTCTTGGATGTTTTCTGGCGCAGCCATACTCCTGCTCGGCGTCCTTGGTCGAGGCAATACAAAGCGGCAGTGTTCTATCATGATGAAGAACAAAAAAGGTTGGCTATGGAAAGTAGAGAGAGTATTGCAGCCAGGACAGATGGCAAGGTCCATACTGAGATCATACCCTACTACGAATTTTATCTGGCCGAGCCGTATCACCAGAAGTATCAATTGCAGCTCAAGCGAAATTTTATGAGAGAGTTCAAAGCAATCTACTCTGCCAACGAAGATTTTGTGAATTCAACTGCTGCAGCTCGGGTAAATGGCTACCTTGGTGGGCACGGCAGCTTATCACAACTGCAGGCGGAGTTGAGTGGTCTCGGCTTGTCTGCGGCAGGTGCAGAGAACCTCCTGCACATTGTGCATAACTCCCGATAAGCAGATGACGTGAGGCCAGGGCGGAAAATCTCAAAAGGCTGATAGAGGAAGAAACCCAGACTCAGGTCCAATAATCCTAATATTTAAAAATCCGCGGTGGCTTCACAGTTGCCGTCATTTGCCCTGGCTGGATCAAGCCATTTTCTTGTGGTAATGCATTGGCAAGGAGACAAAAAAAGATGAAATAAATATCCTTCAGGAGAGCTCTATAGGGATAAAGGATACAGATAGCCAACAAACGAGAGAGATTGAGAGAAAAACTGATCACTGTACTCAGAAACAAAATAAAGAAAATAATCGTAGGTGTTACTTACGATCATGATAGGAGGGACTACCATGGATTTCAAAAGAGCTGATCAATATAAGCCTTTGATTCTCAGGTTATTTATTGCACTTACAGTAATCCTCTGGGGTTACGAGAAATTAACTTTAGAGAAGCTTGTAAAGTCCTATACCATGGATTATGAACAGTTCATGTTTCTGGATGTAAATATGTTCTTAGATATTGCAGGGTGGTTACAGATCATTTTGGGTACTCTGTTGATTTTGGGATTATTAACTAGAGCGAATGCTTTTGTAGTAGCAATCATGGGGATAGTTACAGTACTTGTTCCAGGTGTGATCATTATGAAGGATGTTCCCCATTTCGCCTATGCATTCGCGTTGACCGGTGCGGCTTTGGCTCTGCTCATTGAAGGGGGTGGGGAGTATAGCGTAGACAAGTATATTTTTGGAACTACACACAAGTGTTACCCGGTGGAGGTTTGTGAGGTTCCAGGCTAAACTCAGAGAACATGGGTTAGAGACTTAAACAAATCTGGCAATGAGATGAGCACTGTAGCAGTTGGACAGTAATGTGCGGCCTTCTGTCATGGGATTGCCAAGTAAGTCGCAGAGATGTCCAGGGTTGCACTTGGTGAACTGCAGTGGTCAAAGCAGTATTAATACTATCAAACAACCGCGGAGAAAAAGCCCACAACCTGGTTGACAAGATCTCAATCTCTCCATGACTCGTCTGGAATCATCTCGGGTTCGGATTTGATCTTTTGGCCTCTTGGGGCTGGTCTTTTGGCAAGTTGTGGTGATTTAACAAGATGACTCTCTGAGGAAAGTATCTGTAACTATCTGTTATTTAGTCACTTTTTATATTTTCTGTTTGTTGGCACCACTCCTGCACAAACAAGATAGGTGAACGATCATAGCCTACCAAGGCAGGAGGTGTGGGATGATTTCAACAGTTAGTATCCTGTGCGTAAGCGCAATTGTTCTTACCCTGGTATTGATTTTGAGGCTGATATTCTCTTTTCATGAAGAGGATGGAGTGGTTAAGATAGATATCCGTGACAAGAAAAAAGGCGGGCAACTGTAGCGTTACCTTGTCCGGAAGACTCCTACAAAGAAACACCAACCGTATCAGCGAGAAGAAAAGGTAATACATGGCGCCTCAGGGCGCCATTTTTTTCGGTTTTCGCTCAAACCTGGTCAACTGGCGCGGCTCCTTACTGTGCCGAGCCGATGCATTTCTTGAGCGTCTCGAGTAAATCCTCAGACTCTGGGGGTTTCTCTATGTAAGCCTCCGGCTCCGGTACGGTTTGGCCCCGGTAGCTATTGAGCATTTGCATGGAGTGGAGAAATGTCTTCTTAGCGATTGCCGAGATCATGATCACCGGGATATTCTTTAGATTCTCGTCTGTTTTTACCTCCCGATACATTTGGATACCACCCGATTTCGGCATCAAGACATCGAGAATGATAGCAGCCGGTTTATGTTTGCGGGCTTTCTGGATACCCTCTTCCCCATTGTTGGCGATAATTGCTTTGTAGCCGCTCGTCTCCAGAAGGGTGGAGATGAAAATCCGCATGTCCATCTCATCATCCACTACCAGTACTTTCCTGTTTGGGTACTCAGAGGGCGAATGAAATTTGTCTTGAGACATCAATACTTCCTTTCACTCTGATTCAAATCCATCCGAAGGAATGTACCAGGATTCCCTCCATTCAACAACCTTAAGTAGTCTGCTTTAAGAATAGTGGCCTCCAGGCATGAAGGCAAGGGTGAGAGGGGTGCAGCCACAATTTTGTGATTTTCACTCTAGCTTTTAACCATGGCTGTTCTAATGGTGGGCGCGAAACTTGCAATAATACCTGAGGGTTGTTTTTCTTATTCGGAGTCACATCTCTGGTCTTGCAGACTAGTTATGATTCGTTCCGGTCTGTCACATCGATGTGACATGGAGTTAGAGAGTGAAGAGATTTTATCTTGCTTTGAAAAGGAACAACTTGCAGAAAAGTATTTATCCCTTGGAAGGTTCTGTGAGCATTGGCCGTAATCCGGAAAATGACATAACCCTTGTTGATTATAACGTCTCTCGCACCCACGCCAGGGTCAGCTTTCAGAAGGGTTCCTGGATTATTGAAGATCTTGACAGCGCCAATGGAATCATTTTTGCCGGGGAGCTTGTAGTTTCTAAAACTTTGACCCTGGGAGATTCCTTTCAAATTGGGGAATCTATACTGACTTTCCTGGAAGAAGGTGTTTCAGATAACACAGAACAACTTTCTGAGACCATGCAGGTGTTTTCGTCGCTCATTAACTATCAGTCTCCTTTCGTAGATCCAAATCGAACCAATCCCAGTTTCATGCGGTTGCAAGGGGCCCTCCTGTCCACCCCTATTTTCAGATCTCTGGGGAAGAAGGAACTGAGAGGGTTGGAAGATATTGCCAATCTGCATCTTTTCAGTGCCGACCAACTCGTTTTCCAGGAAGGTGACCCGGGACGCTCCGTTTACATAGTCCTTGATGGCCGGGTGCAGGTATTTACCAAGGACCACCAAGGCCAGGAGTTCCCGCTGGCCACGCTGGAAGCGAATCAGTTTTTCGGGGAAATGGCGTTGCTATCCGGCAAACCGAGATCGAGCTCGGTGGCAACAGCCGAAGAAAGTCTCCTGGCTGAGTTTAGCTACAAAAATATGCAAAGAATCATGATGCGTTATCCGCAAATTAAGGAAGTTCTCGTCCAGTATTTTCGCGAGCGTGAAAAGGACTCTAAAAAGAAAAGGGCTGAGGCAAATATACAGGAGAGGAGAAAGGAGCCTCGGTTCAAAGAAAGGCTTCTGGTTAGTTTTGGTGTTTGGCCGTTGGAGAGTTTGCCCGAGGAGATGATCAACCATACATATAAGGCAACTTCAGAGGATATTTCCATCTCAGGCATCATGCTGGTGGCTATGGGGCCAGCCATGGAAGCATTTCATGCCGGTTGCCGCTTACAGTTGGAAATACAGCTCCCTTCTCGCTTTGGCAGAGTCGAAACTCAAGGCTTGGTACGCCACGTTATCCGAGAGGAGAATACAGTAAAACTGGGAGTTGATTTTGTGGATACTCCAGCCGAAGACAAAAAGAAACTGCAAAAGTTTCTCTACGGTCAGACTCACACCATTGGGTGAAACTGAAACAAGAAGTGTAAGAAGATTTTCATACCTTTGCCACTCACAACGTATTAATATCTGTATCCACCTACGCCAACTAGCCAGAATATTTCATGAATAACTTGCTGCGACCACGGATATGGCCTTCCTTCCCGGCGTCCTCGGGTGTCGGCCCCTGCGACGTACCGTTCAGGTACGCCTCGGAACCAACACCCTGCGGTTGCCCGGTGGCAAGCCCATCTTCGTGGTCTCGCGACAGCAATTCATGAAATATTCGGGCTAAAAGAGCGCAGAAATCGGCCCAAGCCCAACAATCTCAGGATATGATATAATTCCGAGATACATCCTCACTGAGCCAAGGATTTACCGATGATGAAACGGCAATACACTCTGGTGGAGATAATTCGTGATCCCAGGATGTTGGTCTGCGAGGCGAGCGAAATGACGCGGGATGGGCACTATTACCTCTACCGGTACAATGGCACAGAAGGAAAATTTTACCGAGCCACGGTACCTTCGGGTGCTGCATCCACACACTTTCAGATGCTCGAGACGACCGACAAAATTCCGCTGGGTGGGTGGCATGTGGTCGTAAGCGGTGAATTCTCTAAAAGCCGTCTGCATCTAGTGACCAAAAAGAGACGACACTCGGCCGGCTCCGGTGATGCCAAAGGAAAGACACTCAGAAACAGTATGAGGTGAAGTTTCACGCTGTAACGCGACCGTGCCTTATCCCTTATCCTGCCGCCCCACCAGAGGGCAAGACTCCCTGAAACCCATACTCCGGACTAGAATCGAAGCCGTAGGCTCTCCAAACCACCGGACTAGGTTATTCTTGTGGGGGGATCCTGTTTTTTCATAAGCTCGATGTCCCGCGGATTGCAGAGCTGACTTGGAAGTTCAGCTACTCGGCCACAGGCAATACAGACAAAATTGATATTTTGCAACTTGGGTTTACATATATGACGTGGATCCGTTGATGCCTGACCGCAGTGGTCACAAACGTAAGCCTCGTCTACCTCAACTGGATCACATAGATGACCGAACTTATCGGTTGTTTTTCCACAGGTCTCACACATGTGAACTTTCTCAGCCATGATTTTCTCCCCTTTCAATCCAACTGAAATATCCGGGCTAGCAGAGTGGCGAAGCTTAGAAAAAACCCTGCAGATGGTTTCCATCCGTACCCTGCGGTTCGAGTCACGCTACTCGGGATTCTTTGGATCATCACTGGGTGCTTGAGATCGGTCCCCGATCTCGCAATTTCCACTCATTCACGTTGAAATCCCTAATTTAGGCAGTACCCATCGATTGAGCACCACCCACCCTACGATGATCAGTAGCAGTAGCCAGATATTTTCCATGTGGTTCTCTTCCCGTTTAAAGGTTTAACTCGGATATTTCATGAATAACTTGCTGCGACCACGGATATGGTCGTCCTTCCTGGCGTCCTTGGGTGTCGGCCCCTGCGACGTACCATTCAGGTACGCCTCGGAACCAACACCCTGCGGTTGCCCGGTGGCACGTCCATCTTCGTTGTCTCGCGACAGCAATACATGACATATCCGAGTTAATACTCAACGTGGTTTTCACCTCTTTTCAAAGATAATCATCTTACTCATTTTTTCATCCCTTGCAATGAATAAATTAAGAAAGAGGCACGGTTTTCAACGTTGTAGAACCCTTTTGATTAAGTGGAGACAATATGGTTAAATGAGATTCACAATTCCATTGAAGGAGAGAGACCATGATAGAAGGTGCAGTTCTGGAAGATGTGAGGGGTTTTTTGAAAGGCAGGGTTATTTTGACGGCTGCCGAGCTGGATTTGTTCACCCGGCTGGACAAGGAGCGAGCTAGTGCAGAAAATCTTGCCAAGGGGCTTGAGTGTGACCGAAGGTGTTTGACCCGACTTCTGGATTGTCTTGTAGCCCTGCAACTGCTGTCCAAGCAAGATGGTATCTACCAAAACACAGAGCGGGGTGCTCTGCTGTCGTCGGAACATCCGGAAACTGAAGTCCCGATGGTGCTCCACCTCAATAGCTTGTGGGAAAGCTGGGGCGGTCTCACCGAGACAGTAAGATCGGGAACAAATCCCATGAGAAAGCCCGTTACCGAAAGGGGCAAAGACAGTCTCAAAGCTTTCATTGACGCCATGCATGTGGTTGGCAGAGGCTTATCACAAGAGATAGCCGACAGTTACAACCTTACACCTTTCAAAAGGCTTCTGGACATTGGAGGCGCTACAGGCACGTACACCATAGCGTTTTTGGCGAAAAACCCGGAGATGACAGCTGTGCTGTTTGATTTGCCCGATGTTATTCCCTGGGCCGAAGAAGGGCTCGGAGCGGAAGGGTTGTTGGAGCGGGTGGAATGTGTGGCAGGGGATTTTTATAAAGACGAACTCCCAAAGGGCTGTGATCTTGTCTTGCTATCGGCGATCATCCACCAGAACAGCCCCGAAGAGAACCTGGAGCTCTACCGGAAAATACATCGGGCCGTTCTGCCGGGCAGCACATTACTAATTCGCGACCATGTAATGGAATCAGCTCGTACCTACCCTCCCCAGGGAACTCTCTTTGCCATTAACATGCTGGTGAACACCAAAGGGGGAGATACGTACACTTTTGACGAAATAAAGGACACCCTGGAAGAAGCAGGCTTTGGGGAAGTGAAGCTGGTGAGAGAGGGCGAGCACATGGACTGCTTGGTGGAGGCGAGAAGGGTGTAAGAGGAAATGGTGGAAATTCACAGAGTCCCCAACGGCAAAGGGCTCAAAACTGTCATCTGTCAGACAAAGCATGGACACATTGGCCCTGAATTATGAATCCACCCCTCAGCGGACCCCTTTCTAAACCCGGATGTTTCATGAATTGCTGTCGCGAGACTGCGAAGATGGTCGTGCCACCGGGCAACCGCAGGGGGTTGGACCCGAGGCGTACCTGAACGGTACGTCGCAGGGTTCGACACCCGAGGACCCCCGGAAGGACGGCCATATCCGTGGTCGCAGCAAGTGATTCATGAAATATCCGGGTTTAGAGGGTGGAGAGGGTGTCTCATTTATGGAAAGAGGAGATTGCGATGACGGAGAATGCAGGAGCTCCAACGGGTGCGGTCTTTAACCTGGCGGATCATGTCGATTACGCAGACGGTTCTGTGGTTAGCAAGACTTTGCTTAAGAAAAACACTGGCAACATCACTCTATTTTCCTTTGCTGCGGGGCAGGGGCTGAGTGAACATACAGCACCCTTCGATGCGGTGGTACAAATTTTGGATGGGAGGGCAGAGATTACAATCGGCGGCAAGCCCCATGAGGTCAAGAGCGGAGAAATGCTAATCATGCCGGCTCATGTTCCCCATGCTTTGCATGCTGTCGAGAGGTTCAAAATGTTGCTGGTGATGATCCGAGGGGAGTAAGTGTCAGTAAACATTAGATATAAAGTCGAGAAAAGCGGGAAAAGTTACAAGAATCTCAAATAGTCTTCTTGTCTCGCCTTGCCCTGTTTCGCTTTGTCGTTAGGAGCTAGGCGATCTGTTCATGGTGCTTTGCGTCAAGTAAACTGACCGGCTGTGCTTCCCCGTTGCCCAACACAGAGTGCGCCAGAGCAATGTGTTTTATTTCCCTCCAATCCAGACAAAGAAGCCCGGCACCATAGCTGTCCACTGCAACGGGATCGAAGCCACCCACCAGCTTTTTCACTGGAGGCTTGCATTTCGGCCCTCCCAGGTGGTACCTCGCTAGTCCCACACTGCCGTCGAGTATGGTGAGGTCGGGGGTGCGGTAGAGATTCATCTCAAAAATAGAGCGGTGCATGTTTTTGTGGAATTTGGACTTTTTCCAGACTAAGCCGCCGTAGTGACTTGGAGGGGCGCACCCCATCATGTTCTTCATGGTCAGGGTGACTTTCGCCAGGGAATGTCTTTTGAGTACCGGGACGGATATGAGAAAAGACTCCATCACCACGCGGGGCATCATGAACTGCGGATAAAGGCGACACCGGCTGTCGCTGAGCTTCAAGAGTTCGGCGTCATTGAGATCGACCAGGCCGATCCCTTTTGCATCAGCCAACTCCAGGTAGCCAAGTTTGCGGTATGGTCTGTAGGTGTCGTATAAAGGCGATCCACACCCTTCTGCCACTACAATTCTCGCACTGCTTACATTCCGCACATAGTCGACTATTGTGGCCACCAGCTCCACCGGAGTGGTTACGGGAGGGCGAGAGGTGTTGACCAGGTTAGGCTTGATGACGACCCTGTCAACAGAGGACAGGTGTGGTCCGACGTTGAGCAGTTCCATGAGGGCAGGCAGACTCTCTTCATAACTATCAAAATCGACAAACCCAAGCGGTGTTCCAGCCATATTCGCTTCCTGAATAGTAAACTCTGATCCGTGAACATCGCCAACCCCAATCATAGATGGGGGCTCGGCGCTGCTCATCTACAGAAGGCAGACTTCGAGCTCAATGGTTATTTGCCTCATCAGTTGCACTATTAGCATGTGTTCCTTTCATGGGCAAGTGGCAGCAGCGAGGGATTCTTTCCCTCACCACGTTTCTTGGGTTGCATAAAGAGCAGTCTTTTTGGTGTGATGCATTGATGCTTATTGATTTTTGCGATATATTAAAAATTTATCATATGAGTAGAGAGACGTTGTTTGCCCTATACCTGATTGGAACCAAACAATGACGATTTTTCACATTTGCACCTATCCAGAGAAGGTACTGAGTCAGCCGGCCGAACCCATCACAAGTATTGATGAGGATGTGATCAAATTAGCTGATCATATGGCGGAAACCATGTACAATGCACCAGGTATCGGTTTGGCAGCCAATCAGGTGGGTGTGGCAAAACGACTGCTGGTGGCCGACATAGCTCCGCGCCGACCTGAATCAGAGCTTATCGTACTGGTCAACCCTGAGATTGTTGCCGCCGAGGGGGAGGTGATCATTGAGGAAGGGTGTTTGAGTGTGCCGGAATACCAGGCTGAAGTAAAACGATATGAGAAAATCACGGTACGGGGCCTCGATCTCAATGGAGAAGAGGTGGAGATAGAGGCTGAGGGTCTGTTGGCTGTGGTACTCCAGCATGAAATTGACCATTTGAATGGTATCCTGTTCATCGATCGGTTGAGCAAGTTAAAACGTGATCTTGTTAAAAGGAGGTTGCGGAAAAAAAAGACAAAGGAGCAGTCTTAAGGCCGCGGTGCTCTGCTATCAGCTCTGCCTTCCATGGGGCTAGAGGGTTAAAGGTGTACGATCTACCAAGCTTGATTTTCATGGGTACGCCTGGGTTTGCGGTGCCCAGCTTAAGGGCTTTGCTCGATGCAGGAGCTCCAATATTGCTGGTGGTTACCCAGCCGGACAGGCCCAGGGGACGCGGCAGGAGAGTAGTGTCCTCGCCGGTGAAACAGCTGGCCCAGGAAAGAGGTCTGCCGGTTTATCAACCGGAAAAAGTGAGAAGCCCTGAGGCTGTCGAGCTCATAGCAGCACAGGAATCAGCATGTATAGTGGTGGTGGCAGACGGCCAGTTGCTTCCGGCCGAGATCCTGGAGATGCCCCCTTTGGGGGCGGTGAATGTCCATGCCTCATTGTTACCCAAATACCGGGGTTCAGCCCCTATTCACTGGGCCCTGATCCGGGGAGAGGTGGAAACCGGGATCACCACGATGTTGATGGATGCCGGCATGGATACCGGTGACATCCTTTTGCAGAGAAAAGCAGTGATCCAGCCGGAAGAGACGGCTGGCAGCCTCCATGACCGCTTGGCTGAGGAAGGGGCCAGGGTGCTGGTGGAAACCCTTGATTTACTCAAACGAGGCAGCCTGGAGCCGAGAGTTCAGGACAGTTCCCAGGCCACCTACGCACCCATGCTTGCCAAGGAAGATGGCGAGGTGGATTGGCATGAGGATGCAAAGCAAATCTGTTGCCGTATTCGCGGTTTGGATCCCTGGCCGGGTGGTTTCACCTATTGGCAGGGAAAACGGTTGAAACTTTTTGGTTGTCGTGCCTTGTCTATTTCGACTGAAGCTGAGCCGGGCACAGTGATTGCAGCGGCAGAAGATGGGTTGCAGGTGGCCGCTGGAGAAGGGGCGGTCCTTATTGAAGCCTTACAGTTGGAGGGCCGTCGCCCCCTTGCAGTAACTGATTTTCTGAGAGGACATCACTTCCAGGTGGAGGATAAGCTTGGCGAATGAAGTTCTAAATAGAAAAGAAAAGCTGACTCCCACGGAGGATCCACTGGTCGAGGTGGGCCAGGTTTCGGAGACGCCCCAGAAGCGGATTTTCATCGGGCTGCTGGCGGTGACCTGCATTATACTTGGCGGCTTGGCATATCTACTCTGGTGGGTGCCCAATGTCGGACTGCGGAACATCCACCCGTATCTTCCAGCCCTACTAGCCGGGGTATTGGGTCTGGTTGTGTTTGCGGTAATTGCCGGCTCGCTCCTATTGATTTTAACTATTTTAGCTGGTCGTGATCTTTTCCTCTCCAGGAAACTCCGCGGTGCGGTCGTTAAGGTACTCTTTCCGTTGCTTGTTGTGATGGGCAAGGTTTTCGGCCTTTCCAGGGAGAAGATAAGCCATTCCTTTGTTGCCATAAACAATCAGTTGGTTCTCGCTCAAGACCTGCGTGTGTCTCCAGCTCGGCTACTCCTGCTCATGCCTCACTGCCTGCAAAACCACAATTGCAAGGTCAAGATTACCGGGAACGTTGAGAACTGTGAGGGTTGCGGTCAATGCCCCATAAAGGAACTTCTGGAAGTGTCACGTAAATATGATGTGGAGTTAGCGGTGGCCACCGGTGGCACCATCGCCCGGCGCATAGTGGTTCAGAAACGACCGCAGCTCATTATTGCCGTGGCCTGTGAACGGGATCTTACCAGTGGAATACAAGATACGTACCCGCTGCCTATCTATGGTATCTTTAATCGACGACCATATGGTCCTTGCTTCAATACCGGGTTGCCGCTGGCAGAAGTGGAAGGTGCGATTCGCCACTTTTTGGACACTTCAGAGTCATGACTCCCAGGGCCATCGCTATGCACACCCTGCTGCAGGTGGCCCGCCGCGCCTCTTTTCCTGACGTTCTGCTCGATATTTATCTCAAGGAACACCCGGATCTGGATCCCCGCGATCGTGCCCTGGTCACCGAACTTGTCTATGGAGTGCTGCGCTGGCAGGGACGATTGGATTGGATTATCGACCAGCAGGCGACAATAAAGCCAGACAAAATAGCCCTGCCGGTGAGAGTAATTCTGCGGCTCGCTACCTATCAGTTGCTCTTTTTGGATCGGATTCCTGCAGCAGCTGCAGTGAACGAGGCGGTGAAACTTGCAAAAACAAGTCAGCCCCCGCATGTGGTTCGCTTTGTAAATGGGATCTTGCGTGCCATTTCCCGCAAGAGTGAGATTCTTCAAAAAGCACAACTTGAAGGAAGTTCTGAAAACCGTTTATCAGTCCTCTATTCGTACCCCGCCTGGCTGGTCCAACGCTGGCTAGCCGCTCTTGGATATAAAGAAACCGAGGCTTTCTGCGCTGCCGGCAACCAGATCCCTCCAACGAGTATTCGAGTTAATACCCTGACAACGACGGTGGAGGCACTGGCCGGTTCTTTCCGTGATCTTGGTTTCTCCGTAGAACCTGGAAACCTAGCCCCTGAAGCGCTTCATCTGAGGTCAATTCGCACTGACATCTCTTCTCTTGTCCAATATAGGAGTGGAGAGTTTCAGGTGCAGGATGAGGCGTCTCAATTGATTGCCCACTTAGTCCAACCCCAGCCAGGAGAGCAGGTCTTGGATGCGTGCGCAGGTTTTGGGGCAAAAAGCACTCATCTGGCCCAACTTATGGAGAACCAAGGCAAAATAACAGCTTTGGACAACCAGGGCTGGAAATTGACCCGCCTGGTGGAGAATGCCAAAAGGCTACAGGTTTCCAGTATTGAACCAGCGGAGATGGATGTACTCGAGCTGCAACCACCTTTTGAGCAGCGCTGTTTTGACCGAATTTTGCTGGACGCACCCTGCACCGGGCTGGGGGTGCTGCGACGCAACCCTGACATCAAGTGGAAAGTGAGGCCCAAGGATTTTCACCGATTACATCTGGTACAGAAGCAAATGTTGAGCAGGCTTGCTCCCCTGCTAAAGCCTGAGGGTGTTTTGGTATATGCTACCTGTACTGTGAGTTCCGAGGAAAATGAGGCAACGCTGCAGGGTTTTCTGAGTGCACATCCCGAATATCATATGGAATCGGTGCGGCCCTATTTACCACCAGGATGTGGTGGCGCGGTGAACCCAATGGGTGCTTTGCAAACGTGGCCCCACAAGCATGGGGTGGATGGTTTTTACGCCGCACGGTTGCGCCGCCTTCGATGATGACGAAGAGTGTTGAGCAAGTAGAGGGCAGCAGACAAAGAAGACTAGACACCCCTTCGACAGGCTCAGGGCAAGTAGGCAGTAAGCACCAAGCACCGGAACGAGTATCCTGGAAAGGTATTTTCAGTGCCTAGTTGTATCACCACGGCGTTGCCTTATTGCTTGGATTTCGGTATGGTGCATGATCGATGGCTCTATTGAACAAATTAGTCAAGTTTGGCATCTATGCAGCCGTATTTCTGGTGGCACTGCTGTGCAGTCTCTACCTCACCAGTAAGTGGATCATTCAGAGTGAGGAAGAGGTGCTGGTTCCCAACCTGGTAGGGCATGATACCGTATATGCTTTGGATCTTCTCACCTCTCTGGGGCTGAACATCAAGGTGGGTGGATTCATGTGGAGTGAGACTGTACCCAAGAACTTCATCGGTTCTCAGGAGCCCGTTTCCGGAACCTGGTTGAAGCGTGATCGGGATGTGAAGGTGGTTATCTCTCGGGGCTCCAGAAGGGTGCGGGTTCCCAATCTGGTGGGGACAAGAATGCGTGAGGCGAAGCTGGTTCTCTCGCAAAATGGTCTCCACCTGGGTGGGATCTGCCGCATTCCTTCCTCACAGTATCCACGGGATACCATCATTACCCAGCGCCCAGAAGCCCTCCAAGAGATAGAGCGCGGGGAGTCAGTTGATTTTCTCATCAGCGATGGTCCCAAATCTTTTGCGGTGGCGATGCCTGAGCTTCGCCAACGAACTATGGGGCAGGCCCTAAGAATTCTGGATGGCTTGGGGCTGGTAGCGCCGGCGGTCAAAGAAATACACCAGCCGGGACAGCCTCTCAACACCATTATTGGCCAGAACCCATTGGCAGGGTACAGAGCGGATGGGGACAGTGCTATAATCTTGACGGTGAATCGGGTACCGCAACTCAAAGGACCACAGGCCAAGTTCTGGTGGATCACTTATCAAATGGAGCCGGGCTATTTCAAGAAGGAGGTTGCTCTCAGCCGGAACCAGGCTGGGGAAGATGTGCTCTCCTACAGCAAGATTCATCGGCCAGGCGACCGGTTGGATTGGCTGGTGTGGGCTCAGGCTCCTGAGGAGGTGATTGTTCTTGTGGATGGTATGGTGCAGAGGCTGAAAGCCGGTAATCTTGACTGGGGGGACACGCTAACGTTTCATTATATTTCCAGTGGCGACGAACCTGCAACCCTTTACTAGCCCGGATATTCCATGAATCGCTTTCTACGACCACGGATATGGCTGTCCTTCCTGGCGTCCTCGGGTGTCGGACCCTGCGACGTACTGTTCAAGTACGCCTCGGGACCAACCCCCTGCGGTTGCCCGGTGGCACACCCATCTTCGCGGTCTCGAGACAGCAATTCATGAAATAACCGGGCCATGAGAGGAGTAACGGAGAGGACAATGAAGAAACTAGCGCCTTCAATTCTGTCTGCTGATTTTGGTCGACTGGGAGAAGAAGTTGCCGCAGCGACCGCTGCGGGTGCTGACTACATCCACATAGACGTAATGGATGGCCACTTTGTTCCCAACATAACCATAGGACCGCTGGTGGTAGAGGCTGTGCGTCGTAGCACCCACCTGCCCTTGGATGTGCATCTAATGATCAGTGAGCCGGATCTGTACCTAGAGGATTTTGTCAAAGCAGGGGCGGACATTCTTGGTGTGCACGCGGAAGTATTGCCCCACCTCCACCGGACAATACAGCGGATCAAAGAACTTGGTGCCAAAACTTCTGTAACCCTTAATCCGGCCACACCCCTGGTGTCTATAGAACATGTTTTGGACCAGGTGGATCAAGTTCTCCTCATGACGGTGAATCCAGGATTTGGGGGGCAAGCGTTCATTGAGGCAGTGATTCCGAAGATCGAGGCCCTCCGGAAGATTATTGAGCAGCGAGGGTTGGCGGTGGAACTGGAGGTGGACGGGGGTATTAACGCAGAAACCATAGGGGAGGTGGCCCGGGCCGGTGCCGATGTGTTTGTTGCCGGCTCCGCAGTGTTTTCCACTGCCGACTATGGCGAAACGCTTCGGTTGTTTAGAGAGAAGATTAAAGAGGCACTATCGTAGAGTAAGCAGTGGGAACTCTTGGTAATGACCGCTTACCTGAAGCCAGATTTGCTTAGTGAATGGGGCTGCCTGGTTTTACCTTTTTCTCGGGCGCAATCAGTACCATTTCTCCCTCAGCGCCGCCCACCAGTATCATGCCTTCGGAACGGATGCCCATTAGTTTGGCCGGCTTTAAATTGGCCAGCAGAACAACCTGTCTACCCACCAGATCCTCTGGGCGGTAGTGGCCGGCGATTCCAGCAACCACCGTTCGTTTCTCGCCTAAATCTACTTCCAATTTCAGTAGGTTCTTGGAACCGGGAACGGATTCAGCCTGAAGGATTTCGGCCACCCGCAAATCCAAGCGGGAAAATTCATCCAGCTTGAGAAGCGGTTTTTTGGAAGGTTCATCCGTTTGCCTATCCTCAATGGTTTGTTCAATCCGGGGAAACAGTGATTTACCGCGGCGAGTGGATGTGTTCGGCTGCAGGGTTCCCCAGGTGGTATGTTGGTCCAGGCGCAACTCCGACGGGTCAATCTCTAGTCCAAGTCTGTCCAGCAATTCCTGGCTGGAGTCAGGCATGATTGGTGCTAGAAGTACCGCTACTAGCTTTAAACTTTCGAGAGAGTAGTAGAGTACCGTGTGCAAATTGGACTGCTTCTGAGGATCTCGTGCCAAAACCCAGGGAGCGCTCTGGTCAATGTAACGGTTTACGTGGTTGATGAGTTCCCAGACCGCCATCAAAGCCTTGTGAAACTCCATTTGTTCCATATGGAGAGCATAGGTTGCGGGTAACTCCACTGCCGCCTTCTTCAGGTCTTCATCGTCTTTTTCTTCGATGTCTGACTGTGGAATTTTACCTTCACAATACTTGTGGACCATGGTCAGAAGACGACTGGTGAGGTTGCCCAGATCATTGGCCAGATCAGCATTGACTCGGGTAATAAGGGCCTCTTCACTAAAGCTGGCGTCGAGGCCAAAGACCATTTCTCTCATGAGAAAATAACGGAAGGCATCAAGCCCGTAAACTTGGAGAAGATCCAAGGGTTTGATTACTGTGCCTCGGCTTTTGGACATCTTCTTCTCTTCAACATTCCAATAACCGTGGACGTTGAGATGCTGGTAAAGAGGGATGCCCGCGGCCTGCAGCATGGTGGGCCAATAGATACCGTGGGGTTTCAGGATGTCCTTGGCTATCAAGTGTTGAGCCGCAGGCCAGAATTGAGCAAAGAGAGAACCGTCGGGATAGGATAGGGCGGAGACGTAGTTGATAAGAGCATCAAACCAGACGTAGGTTACATAACGGTCATCAAAGGGTAAAGTAATCCCCCAGCTTAAACGTGATTTTGGCCTTGAGATGCAAAGATCCTCGAGGGGTTCGCTCAGAAAACTGAGCACTTCATTGCGGTATCTCTCTGGCCGAATAAAGTCAGGGTGCTTGTGTATGTGATCAATGAGCCAGTCCTGGTATTTGCTCATTTTAAAAAAGTAATTTTCTTCCTCGCGGGGGACAGGTGGGCGATCATGCTGGGGACACTTGCCTTCAACCAGTTCTTTTTCAGTATAGAATCGTTCACATCCTACACAATAGAGGCCGCTATATGAACTGAAGTAGATATCCCCTGCATCGTAGACTTTCTGCAGGATGTAACGCACCACTTGTTTGTGGAGTTCATCGGTAGTCCGGATGAAATAGTCGTTGCTGATGTTCAAATTTGGCCAGGTGCTGCGAAACAGATCGCTAATCTCATCGGCGTAGGACTGAGGATCCTTTCCTACGGCGGCAGCAGCTTCTACTACTTTGTCGCCGTGTTCATCGGTACCGGTGAGGAAATAGGTCTCCCTCCCGACTATGGTATGAAAGCGGGTCAGCACATCTGCGACGATGGTTGTGTATGCATGGCCGAGGTGGGGTGGAGCATTCACGTAGTAAATTGGCGTAGTGATGTAGTACCTCGCTGACATAGATCCTCCCTGAATCAGTCTTTTTTCACCAAGTCCCCGTTTTCTTGTTTTGCTATGTTGGTTTTGGATCGCCGCTGCGCTGGTTGTTCCCTGCCGCACTAGTTTGCTCGAGGGATAGGTCGGAAGCACCGAATTCAATTTCCCTGCCGTCATCTAAGGCGACCGCCACTCGCTGCTCCATGACGTTTTGGCGAACGACCTTGCCTTCTCCTTCTGGGGTAATAATCCGCTTGCCGACCTTGGGCATTCCCTTTTTCATTTCCACATAGTCGGTATACTCATATTTGAGACAACACATGAGCCGACCGCAGACCCCGGATATTTTGGTCGGGTTTAGGGAGAGATTTTGCTCTTTGGCCATTTTTACCGAGACGGAATGAAATTCCTTGAGGAATGTAGCACAACACAGTTCACGACCGCAGGGGCCAACACCACCGATCATCTTGGCCTTATTACGGACACCGATTTGTCGGAGTTCGACCCGGGTGTGTAGTTTCTTGACCAGATCTTTCACGAGTTCGCGGAAGTCAACACGGCCATCGGCGTAGAAATAAAAGATGATCTTGGACCCGTCAAAAAAACGCTCTACATCCACCAGAACCATGGGTAAGTTACGCTCTTCTATACGCTCCTGGCAGAAGCGGTGGGCTTCTTCCTCCCGGGCAAGACAATCCTTGTACTGCTGGCGATCGTTATCGTTCGCCAGACGGAACACCTCTTTCAGTTGGTCTTTGGGATAGTTGGGGTCTCGTTTTCTGACCGGAGTTGCGACAATCCCTAGGCTCAAACCCTTCTCGGTCTTGACAATTACCTCGTCGCCCTCCTTGAGGACAAAGTGGCCGGGAATAAAGTGATATATCTTGCCGCCTTCTCGGAAGCGGATGCCAACGATGTTATCCATAAATTGTCCTAATCCAGCGTACGTCGTTCGATATTGTTTGTTGATTTACATTCACCTACCAACAGTAACTGGCCAGGTGAATGGTCCTCTAGCCTGAGCTGGCAGGTGGCCTCTCGGATCCCCTACACGGTCGGTTGCCCGAGTGTGCAGCAACAACAGGAGTGCCTCCAGACTCAGTCTCTTGTTAATATTATAACGCATAGCCCCTTGTACAGTGCAGACAAGTTCAAACATTTCCAGCAGATGATCAGGCTTAAACCGTGAAGACGCACCCACCACCTTTTCGGCAAAATCTAAATTGAGGAGACTGATACTGTCCGCCGCCTCAAGCTGCTGGACGAGCAGGTCCCGAAGCCATGTTTTTAGCCACTCAAGGTCTTGCTTCAGATCTGGACCCTCGCCTTTCCACGCCTTGGCTGCAGCCAACAGATCAGTGATGTGTGATTCGTGGATCCCGGCCACAGTTTCCAGCAGCCAGCGGCGGCGGTCAAGTTGCTTTTCGTCCAGGAGCGCTGCAGCCCGAGATAGGCTGCCTCCAGCCAATTCGGCCATAATAGCCGCTTTCTCCGGCTCCACTCCGTGGGCCTGGCATAGGTGGGTGGATATTTCCTCCGTTGCCAACGGTTGAAAGGGGAGGTGGAGGCAGCGGGAGACGATAGTGGGTAGGAGAGAGGTGATTTCATAGGCAGTTAAAATGATGAGGTTCTCTGCCGGCGGTTCTTCAAGGACTTTGAGCAGAGCATTAGCCGCTTCTATCTTCATATTCTGGGCGTTGTTTATTATCGTTACTCGGTAACGACCTTCCAATGGTTTGAAACGTAAGCGCTGCTTGAGGGCACGAATCTGCTCTATTTTGATAAAGGGGCCGTCCCTTTCTATGATGTTGATATCAGGATGGTTACCACTTGCCGCTTTTCGACAGGAGACGCAGCGGTCGCAGCAATCTCCAGCAGCACCGTTTTCACAGTTCACCACTTTGGCGAGGGTGAGAGCCGTAAGCTGTTTGCCAATTCCCTCCATCCCAGTAAAAATAAAGCTGTGCGGCAGATGTTCCTGGGCGAGGGCCCGTCGCAATAGATTAATGATTCGCTTCTGTCCTATGATTTCGGCAAAACTCATCTTGAAGGTCCTGGTTCAGTTCTTCTGGTTCAGATATGGCTCCAGTATGGTTACAATCTCTTCATGTAACCGCTCCAGTTCCATGGTGGCGTCCAGTATTCTGAAACGCGCAGGATTCTGTGCTGCAAGCTCCAGATAGCCCGTTCTCACCTCTTGATGAAAAGCCAAGGCCTGCTGTTCGAACCGATCTTCCCGTCCTTCCAGAGCACTATCTTCTATCCGCCGCCGGGCACGATCCAAGCCGACCTCCACTGGACAATCTAGTAACAGAGACAGGTGGGGCCAGAGCCCCTGAGTGGCCCACTGGTTGAGTTGCTGGATAAAAGCGAGATCTTGACCTCGACCGTATCCCTGGTAAGCGGTGGTAGCGTCGGCGAACCGATCACAGATGAGCCACTGGCGAGTTTCCAGGGCGGGGCGAATCACCTGGGCAATGTGCTGAGCCCGGTCGGCTGCATAGAGAAACAGTTCGGTGAGTGGTTCCATTTCGCTGTTGGCAGGGTCCAGAAGCATTTTTCGTATGAGTTTGCCCAAGCGGGTCCCACCAGGTTCGCGAGTAATCAGGTGGGGGATACCGCGTTGGGACAAAAATGTGGTCAAAAGTTCCACCTGGGTGGTTTTACCACATCCCTCTATGCCTTCGAAACTCACGAACACGGGGGCTAATGCTCCTCTCCTTTTGCAGATGAGTCTAACATATCCAAGAAACTGTAGTTCTCTGGTTCAGGCTCATCTTTGCTGTTGTCGGCCTGGATGTCGGCAACTTCTTGCCCCTCCCCGGTTCCTTTAAACACAAAACGGTCATACACTTGTTGGAACGGGGTCCAGTGCGAAGGACTTTCCTTTTCATTATCCAGCAGTCTGGTGAGATGGTTCATTTTGGCATCCAGATTATCTGCATAGTGGAGGGCAAAGGCCTCCAGAGTCTTCGGCCGCTTGGGCGCGCCAAATTCGTACTCACCATGATGGCTTACCATCAGGTGTTGTAGAGTCAGGGACAGGGTTGGTGGAAATCCCTCGAGTTTGTCAATCTTCTCTCGAACTCGCTGAACACCGAGCACCACGTGGCCCAGCAGTCTACCAGCATCGGTATAATCCAAGTGTAGTTGATAAGAAAATTCCTCAAGTTTGCCTATATCGTGAAGAATGGCAGCAGTGAGCAGCAGATCGCGATCCAACCGAGGGTAATGGTCGCAGATGCGATCCAGGAGACGAGTAACAGAGACAGTGTGCTCAAGCAGACCTCCTAGATAGGCATGATGCATGGACTTGGCAGCTGGGGCTTGCTTCATCTGCTCGACAAAAGAGCGGTCTGAGAGGAAGCTCTTTAACAGACGCTGCAAGTGCTGATTTTTCACCTGTTTTGCCAGGTCCTCGAATTGCTGCCATAGTTTATTAACATCTTGCGGACCTGTTGGCAGAAAGAGGGTGGGATCAACTTCCTCGGGGTCCACCCGCTCTATGTCGCTGATATTGAGTTGCAGTTTACCTTGATAGCGCTCTACCCTAGCGTGCACGCGCACCACATCATTGACGCTGAAGTCCTGATCAAATTCCGGAGCTCGCTCCCAGATGCGTCCCTCAGTCTCCCCGGTGTGATCGCCGAGACGAATTCTGAGAAAGGGATTGCCACTGCGGGTGTTTCCCAGAGTCTTAGCCTTGACCAGGAAGCTACTGACGAACTTCTCATTCTCTTGGAGTTCTGCAATAAAACGTTTTTTTTCCACTAACGCTGTCCAATCATTGGAATTTCCACAAACTGCCATTACAAAATATTACATTCTACCTGAACCAATGCCGAAGTCAAAGGATAAAGGGTTTAGAGGAGGGATGCGGGAAAACCTTGGATGGGGCTCAAAAAGTTTTTCTCTCGTGGGAAAAGGTAGGGGGTAATGTCAGTTGTCCGTGGTCAGTAGTCCGTTGAAAAAAGCGCCTAGCGGATGACTAGATAGCAACAACACGCTATGCGCTTGGCGCTCTGCGGCGAACGGAGTGAGTCACAACGGACAACTGACCACGGACGACGGACCAACTAACGAAATTGCTTGGCGTAAGCAGCCGCCTCAAGTCCAGCCACACAGCCCTCTCCCACCGCCTTGGCAAGCTGCCAGGGCAGGCCGCAGATGTCGCCGGCCGCCAAGACACCGGCAATGTTGGTTCTCTGCTTCTTGTCGGTGGCAATAAATTGGGGTGAATCAGTGTCCATGGCCACCCCGAGTTCACTGGCAAGCTCGATGGCGCCTTTGGCCCCCAGTTCAATAAAAACTCCTTTGACATCCAGGCGTGAGCCATTATCTAGGAGCAGCCCTTCTACCTGTTCTTGGCCAATGATTTCTGTCACCTTGCGACCCTCATGCAGGGTGGCCGTACTCTGCCTGATCTGATGGTCCAGAACTTCAGAGATCTCCAGGTGGTCACAAACAAGATGGACCTCGCTCGCATGGAATAGCATGGTGAGGGCACCGCTGGCTGCAGCGCTTTCATTACCGACCACTGCAACCGGCTCACCGCGAAAGAACCCTCCATCGCAGTCCACGCAGTAGCTCACTCCACGCCCCAGCAATTCTTTTTCTCTCGGTACTCTGAGTTTATTGCGGGAAATCCCCATGGCCAGAATAAGTGCTCGGCACCTGAGTTCCTCCCTGCTTTCATTTTGCACAACGAGCCACTGGTCCTCCTGGTAAACTTTTAGCACGTCCTCATGCATGAAACTGGTGCCCGCTGCCTCTGCCTGCTGAATTCCCTGCTGGAGTAAATCTTCGCCCGCGGTTCTTTCCATGCAGCAGTAGTTTTCAATGTGGGCCCGGTGGAGACTGCTCTTGGCTGGTTTGCCCATAACCAAGACTGACACTTTGGCACGAGCGGCATGAATGGCAGCCTGCAGTCCTGCCGGTCCGCTCCCCAAGATGATGACGTCGTAGATCTTGCCTGTCATTGGCTTCTCCTTTGCTTGACGGCTTCGTAAAAAGTCCATCTGTCCGCCGCAGGCGGATTGCACTTCATCTTTAGTCATTGCGACGTACTGCTAAGTACGCCTCATTCCTAAAGATTATTCGCGCTCGCTGCGCTCCGCTCAGTCCCACCACTTCGTGGCGGGTTCCCAGTTTCGCGCGCCTTGCATCTGGAGCTTTTTACTGTGCCGTCTAGGTGCTGACTTTTTACGAGTTCGTCTTGATTAAGATGATCGAGCACTTTCATAAATAAAGTGGCTCCTTTCCGAAGCAGTGGATCTACTAGATTTCCGCTGGATCAGTAAAGCATTGCTGGGCAGGTTGACCGAAGTAAATGGTAATCCGATGGATACCCTTGCTGAGTGAGCGGTGAACTACATAGCCGGTGTTGTGGAACACAGCCGTGGCTTCCTGATTGCTGGGGTCAACGTAGGCGATAAAACCGGCAATGTGTTTGCTCCGAGCGATCTGCACCAGATGGTTGAGTAAATAGCTGGCAACCCCTTTCCCTTGCCACTCTTGCCGCACCGCAAAGTCCACCTCTGCCATGTTGTTCTCTTCATCGAGCACGTACCGTCCCAAAGCGATGATATTTTCGGCGCCCATGTCACCGAGCACACCTACCACTGACATTTCCTTTTGATAATCGATATTGATGAGCTCCTGGAGGTTGCGTTGAGGAAACACTCGCATGGCGGAGATAAATCTGACATGTGAACCGTGGTGGGGAAGGGCATGAAAGAATTCCTGCAGGCTTCTTTCATCAGTGGGTTTTACCGGTCTGAATAGGACTCTCTCGTTCTCTCCACACGGCTGACTCGCTTCCCACTCATCAGGGTACTGAGCGGATTCGTCGGGTGGCAGAAGCTGATCTTCGTAAAGATAGCGTAGCCTTTTGGCAGCTGCCAGCAGTTCTTCACGGAATTTGGGATGGGCCAGGTTGATCAAGGCGAGGGCGCGTTCGCGTACGGTTTTGCCGTAGAGATTCACAGCGCCGAATTCGGTAACAACGTAGTGGACGCCGCCACGGGTGTTTACTACCCCGGCACCCTCACTGAGGTGGGGCACGATCCGAGACTCACGCGCATCCAGGGTAGTTGACGGTAAGACGATGAGGGACTTTCCCTGTTTCGAAAAAGTGGCGCCGCGGATAAAGTCAACCGAGCCGCCCACGCCGCTATAGATGCTGTAGCCCATGGAATCGGCACAGACCTGTCCGCTCAGATCCACCTGTAAGGCCGAGTTGATGGAGACCATTTTTTCGTTCTTGCTTATGACCGAAAAATCATTGGTGTATTCGATGGGATGAAATTCCACCATGGGGTTGTTGTGAGCAAAATCATACAGTTTTCTGGACCCCATGCAGAAACTGGCGATTATTTTTTTGGGATGTAGAGTTTTCCTGGTATTGGTGATGACCCCTCGCTCCACCAGGTGCAGGTAGCCGTCGGTGAGCATGTCCGTGTGGACACCCAAGTCTTTTTTCCCTTCCAGAGAATAGAGGGCGGCATTGGACACACTACCAACTCCAGCCCGAATGGTGGACCCATCCTCTATGAGCTTTGCCACCTGTTTGCCAATCTGGTGCGCAGTTTCGTTCATGAGCGGCGGCTCCATTTCCAAGAGTTCCTCCTCATGCTCCACGATGGCGTCCATATCCCGTAGGTGAATATAACTGTCGCCAAGGACTCTGGGCATACGAGGATTTACCTGGGCAATAACAACATTTGCGTTGGCGGCTGCTGCCTTGACGATGTCCACAGCTATGCCGAAGGAACAATAGCCATGGTCATCCGGGGGGGAAACCTGAATGAGGGCTACGTCGACGGGGGTGTTACCACTGTGGAAGAGATCTGGCACGTCAAAGAGATAGATAGGCGTGTAATCCGCTCTCCCTTCTGCGACCGCCTGGCGCGATCCCGAAGCCACATAAAGCGACTTGAGGCGGACCTTGTCACGGAAGGTCTCATCCGTGTAGGAAGTCCTACCCAGGGAAAGCAGGTGGAGAACCTCCAAATCTGCCAATTCGATAGCCACGTGCTCTAGGGCGCGCACCAGGTGTTGGGGTTCTCCACAGCCTGAGCCGATAAAAACGCGGTGGCCGCGGCGGACAAGCTGCATGGCCTTTTCCGCACTCTTGACTTTGTCAGCGTATTCGGCACGCCAGTCAGTACATTTTGTCTGGTCAACCCTGGGCGGACGTTCTGAGTCAATGGGTTGACCGGGGCGAGTAGAGTTTGATTCCATCTGTTGCTATACCTTGACTTTGTTGACATCTGTCTGATTTCTCAATAATCTTATGATCGGTCGTTGGCAGTGTCAACCTTAGGCTTTACAATGAGTAGACTGAAACAAAGAGAACAAAGTACAGAATATATCCGACATCAATAGTTCTAAGATTTTGCTGATAAGCTGCCCGGGGTCAGGGTGACGGAGGATTTTGGGGTAGGAACTTCCAAAGGACGGCCGCAGTTATAATCATAGTCAGACAGAGAATCTGGCCCATGGAAAGCAGACCCCAGAGTAAACCAATCTGTGGATCGGGCTGCCGGAAAAATTCAACCAGAAAGCGAAAGATTCCATAGCCGCCCAGGAATAGGCAGACCATAGTGCCGGGTCGAAAAGACCGGTCTTTGAGTAGCCACAGTATGATGAACAATACTACTCCCTCAAGAGCGGCCTCGTAGAGCTGGGAGGGATGCCGTGGTTCCGGGCCAGCCAGGGGAAACACCATGGCCCAGGGCACGGTGCTGGGACGGCCGTACAGTTCGCCATTTATGAAGTTGCCCAAGCGTCCGAAAGCCAGGGCAACGGGGGCGGTGACAACTACTGTATCCGCGCCCTCCCAGAAAGGGATCTTACGACGGCGAGCGAAGATGAGGCCCGCGAGTACGGCGCCAATGAGTCCACCATGAAAAGACATACCGCCGTGCCAGATAGCGATTATTTCGAGCGGATGCTGCAGGTAGTAGGTGTAGTTGGAGAATTGGTAGAAAAGAACATAGCCGAGTCGGGCTCCCAGGATAAGGCCAATGGCCAGGGTAAAGATGAGATCCTGGAGTTTAGCCCCAACGAGACCTAGGTTGTGAGCCCGACGCTGCTTGCCGATGAGAAAATAACACGACACAAAGCCGAGTACGTACATGAGTCCATACCAGCGCAGCTTGAAAGGGCCAATCTCGATTATGTTTGGATTTATCTTGGGATATGGCAACATAATGTTGGCTACTGCTTACAGGCAGTTGTTTAATGAATAAGGGTGGTAACAGTTCTAAATTATTTTGGCCCAGTAGCAGTATCACAAGATTGTTGAGGCGGTCAACTGAAGTATGGTACGTAGCTTGATATCAGTTGTCCGTGGTCCGTAATCAGTTATTTTTCCTCTATAAGGCATAAGATCAATTGTGGATAGTATCAGAGAGGCTATGAATTCTTCGGGTCGAAGAAGGAAGGACGGAGGGAACAGTCTATGCCAGCAGTACTTTCAATAGTAGGAAGATCGAAGGTGGGAAAAACCACTTTTTTGGAAAAGTTAGTTCCTGAGATAAAGAGCCGAGGCTATCGGGTCGGCACCATTAAACATGACGCTCATGATCATTTTGAAATTGACCACAAAGGCAAGGATACCTGGCGGCACCGGGAGGCTGGGGCGCAGGTGGTTGCTATCAGCTCCCCTACACGCTTTGCCCTCACCAAGATGGTGAAGAGCGAGCTGAACGTGGATAGCATTGTTGCTACCTACTTCACGGACGAAGATCTGGTCCTTACGGAAGGCTATAAGAGCGGGAGCAAAGAGAAGATCGAGATTTGCCGAAAGGAGTTGAAATCAGAGCCTCTTTGCAACCAAGCAGATCGTCTGGTAGCAGTGGTAAGTGATTTCTCGGTGACGGTGGATGTTCCCCTCTTTGAGTTGGAGGATATATCAGGGGTGGCAGATTTCATTGAGGAGCGTTTTCTGAAGAAAACAGCTGAAGCCAATGTGGTGCTCAGACTGGATGGCAAGAAGGTGCCGATGAAGTCGTTTGTAAAAGACTTTGTCCTGGGTGGCATTTTGGGGATGATCTCCAACCTAAGGGGTTACGGCGACCCTAGCCAGGTGGATATATCCATCCGGCTCAAAAAAGATTGACGGCTGCTTAAAAAGTCCATCTGTCCGCCGCAGGCGGATATACTGTGCTGTCTAATTTCTGGTTTTTGTGTGAGTCTATTAACGTTGAGTGACGAGGGTGAAGTGGCTGG